>Ga0208563_1000199_pt1 | contig 63308 bp, 44 predicted proteins | sample June2015DPH_17_1_2_FD_184717 | JGI IMG/M metagenome (GOLD analysis project Ga0208563, IMG submission 184717) | Peatland microbial communities from SPRUCE experiment site at the Marcell Experimental Forest, Minnesota, USA - June2015DPH_17_150... | ecosystem: Environmental > Terrestrial > Soil >... | reverse complement strand
CGCAGCACCGCTCCAGGGTATGCTCGCCGTCCATGAGCACTTCCGGCTCGACGACGGGGACCAGTCCGGCTTCCTGGCACAACGCGGCATAGCGAGCCAACGCCTGCGCGTTGGCCTCGATGCAACCCCGGCTGGGAATGCTATCGCCTATGGCAATCACCGCGCGCCACTTGGCAAAACGGGCGCCCATTTGAGAGTATTCAGCCAGGCGCTCGCGCAATCCATCCAGACCTTCGGTTATTTTCTCTCTGGGATGACCTGCCAGGTCCTTTGCACCGGTGTCAACTTTGATGCCGGGAATGATTCCCGCATCGGTGATGACTTTAACAAAGGGGGTGCCATCTTTCTTCTGCTGGCGGATCGTCTCGTCGAAGAGGATCGCGCCGCTAATGCACTCACCGAGACCGGGCGTGGTCACAATCAACTCCCGATAGGCGCGCCGGGCCTCCTCGGTCTGGGGAATGCCCAACCTGGCAAATCGTTTGTTGCAGGTTGGATGACTTTCATCCATCGCCAGCAGGCCCTTGTCGCCGGCCACCAGCCTCCTCGCGGTGTCTATAAGCTTTTGCGCATTCATTTGGGGTTGCTCCATTTCCAGTTCCGGATTTCCGGCAGGTCTTGGCCGTTCTTGTCGATGTACTGCTTGTGCTCGATGAGCTTGTCCTTGAGCTGCTGCTTCAGGTAGACGCCCTTTTCGCCGGTCTGCGGCAGGCGGGCGATGGTATCCATCACGAGGTGAAAGCGGTCCAGATCGTTCAGCACCGTCATGTCGAAGGGCGTGGTGATGGTGCCCTCTTCCTTGTAGCCGCGGACGTGGATGTTGTCGTGGTTGGTGCGGCGGTAGGTCAGCCGGTGGATCAACCACGGGTAGGCATGGAAGGCGAAGATGACCGGCTTGTCCCTGGTGAAGAGCTCGTCGAAATCCGTGTCGCTCAACCCGTGCGGGTGCTCGCTCTGCGGCTGCAGCTTCATGAGGTCGACGACGTTGACCACCCGGATTTTCAGGTCGGGCAGATGCCCGCGCATGATGGAGACGGCGGCGAGCGTCTCCAACGTGGGCACGTCGCCACAGCAGGCCATGACCACGTCGGGCGCCACGCCCTGGTCGTTGCTGGCCCACTGCCAGATGCCGATGCCCTCGGTGCAGTGCTTGACGGCGGCGTCCATCGTCAGCCACTGCGGCGCCGGGTGTTTGCCCGCGATCACGACGTTGACGTAATGGCGGCTGCGCAGGCAGTGGTCCATCACCGACAGCAGGCAGTTGGCATCCGGCGGCAGGTAAACCCGCACGACCTCGGCCTTCTTGTTCACGACGTGGTCGATGAAACCGGGATCCTGGTGGGTGAAGCCGTTGTGATCCTGGCGCCAGACATGCGAGGCCAGCAGGTAGTTTAACGAGGCGATCTTCCGCCGCCACGGCAGGTGCGACGTGACCTTCAGCCACTTGGCGTGCTGATTGAACATCGAATCGACGATGTGGATGAACGCCTCGTAGCAGTTGAAGAGTCCATGCCGCCCGGTGAGCAGGTAGCCCTCGAGCCAGCCCTCGCATTGGTGCTCGCTGAGCATTTCCATCACGCGCCCGGTGGGCGCGAGAAATTCGTCGTTCGGCACGGTCGCGGCGTCCCATTGGCGTTGGGTCACTTCAAAGAGGGCTTCCAGGCCGTTGGAGAGCGTCTCGTCAGGGCCAAAGACCCGGAAATTCCGCTGCTCACGGTTCAGCTTCGCCACATCGCGCAGGAAAGGCCCGAGCACATGCGTGTCGCCGATGCCGCGCACCCCCGGCGAGGGCACGTCGACCGCGTAGTCGCGGAAATCCGGCATCCGCAGGTCGCGGAGCAGCATGCCGCCGTTGGCGTGGGGATTCGCGCCCATGCGTCGTTCGCCCTTGGGCGCCAGTTCGGCCAGTTCCGGTTTCAGGCGGCCCTGCTCATCGAAGAGTTCCTCCGGCCGGTAGCTCCTCAGCCAGTCTTCCAGCAGCTTGAGGTGTTCGGGATGGGTGGCCGGGTCGGAGAGCGGCACTTGGTGCGCACGGAAGGTGCCTTCAACCGGCAGGCCATCGACCATCTTCGGCCCCGTCCAGCCCTTGGGTGAATTGAGGACGATCATCGGCCAGCGCGGACGCGCGATGTTGCCGTGGACGCGGGCGTCCTGCTGGATTTTTTTGATCTGCTCCACCGCCGTGTCGAGCGTCGCGGCCATGGCCTCATGCATCAGCCCGGGCTCGTGACCCTCGACGAAGTAGGGCGTCCACCCGCAGCCGCGGAGCAACTGTTCCAATTCCTCACGGGTGATGCGGGCGAGGAGGGTCGGGTTGGAAATTTTGTAGCCGTTGAGATGCAGGATCGGCAGCACCGCGCCGTCGGTGGCCGGATTGAGAAACTTGTTGGAATGCCACGCCGTGGCCAGCGGTCCGGTTTCCGCCTCGCCATCGCCGACGACACAGGCGACCACGAGATCGGGATTGTCGAACGCCGCCCCGAACGAATGGCTGAGCGAATAGCCCAGCTCGCCGCCCTCGTGGATCGAGCCCGGGCACTCCGGCGATGCGTGGCTGGGAATTCCTCCGGGAAACGAGAACTGAATGAAGAGCTTCCGAAGCCCGGCCTCATCCTGGCTGAGGTTGGGATAGATTTCGCTGTAAGTGCCCTCGAGGTAAGTATTGCCCACGACGGCCGGGCCGCCGTGCCCGGGGCCGGAGACGTAAATCATGTTGAGGTCGAATTTTTTGATGACCCGGTTCAAGTGCACGTAAATGAAGTTCTGCCCGGGGGTCGTGCCCCAGTGTCCCAGCAGCATGTGCTTCACATCCGCGAGCGTCAGCGGCCGCTTCAGCAGCGGATTGTCGTAAAGATAAATCTGTCCGACCGAGAGGTAGTTCGCGGCCCGCCAATACGCGTCCATCTGGTGGAGCAGTTCCGGAGTGAGCGTCTTTGTTTTCATGGTTCAATCGTGCTTGTTCACCGCGCCGGGTCCGAGCATGCGGCACACCGAGCGCGCAATCATTAGTTCTTCGTCCGTGCGAATGACGCGCACGGCGACCCGGCCAGCGTCCGTCGAAATGAGCGGCGCGCTCTCCGCGTTGCGCGCCTCGTTCAGTTCGATGCCGAGGAAGCCCAGTCCATCGCAGATGCGTGCGCGAATTGACGGGCAGTTTTCCCCAATGCCAGCGGAGAAAACCAACGTGTCCAGTCCGCCGAGGGCGGCGGCGAATGCGCCCAGCCACTTCTTCGCCTGGTAACAGAACAGCGCCACGGCTTCCGCCGCCCGCACGTCGGCGGCTTCCTGCGCGAGCAGGTCCCGCATGTCGGAGCTGATCTCCGAAACTCCCAGCAGACCCGACTCGTGGTTGATCATTTCGTAAAACTGTTTTGCGGTGATCTGCTCGGTTCGCGCCAGATACGGCGCCAGGCCGGGATCCAGATCGCCCGAGCGGGTGCTCATGGGCAACCCCGAGGTCGGCGTGAAGCCCATGCTCGTGTCGATGCTCTTTCCACCCTGCACCGCCGCCAGGCTGGCCCCATTTCCCAGGTGCGCCAGGATCACGCGCCCCTGGGCCACGTTCGCACCTGCCACCCGGGCGAGCTCTTCCATCAGATAAGCGTAAGACAGGCCGTGGAAGCCGTAGCGTTGAACTCCCCGGGCGTCGAAGCGTCGCGGAATCGGAAGCAGCCTGGCCACGCGCGGCATGGTGTGGTGAAACGCCGTGTCGAAACAGGCCACTTGAGGCAGTTTCGGATGACGCCGGCGGAACGCCTCGATCAGTTCGATCTCGCGGGGCAGATGATCCGGATCGTACGGCCTGATGCGATGCAGCTCATCCAACAAGGCTTGGGTGACAATCTCGGGCTGGATGTGTTTCATCCCGTGGACCACGCGGTGTCCCAGAGCCACGACCGAAGCGAATCCGTCCTGGTCCACGAGCCAGTCAATCAGAACATTCGCCGCCGACCGGTGATCGGAGGCTGCGATGCTGTGACTGCCCTGCTGATTCCCGGTCGGGTCGTTGAACGTCAGATTGGTACCGCTCAGGCCGATGCGATCAATCTTTCCCCAAAGCCTTCGCTTCAGCGGTTCCCCAACCTGGTAAAGCGCGAACTTGATGCTCGATGAGCCGCCGTTGATCGTCAGGAGGGATTGCATAGGCTCAGTTTTCAGCTCCGGTTCCGTAATACTCGAAGTCTTCACGGTATTCGATCCGGTGATCTAGGTCGTGTTTTTCCTCGTGGCAAAACGTTTCACCGTCGCTGATCAGGAATTGAAAATCGCCCGTGTTCGGTTGGCCGACGGGCGGGTGGTGGATTTCGTTGACAATGCCGTGGCTGAGCGTGAACCAGACCCGGCAGCTCGTATGATAAGCGGTGCCCAAGCCTTCCTTCGTACTGGAGGTCCAGCGGGGCACGATTCCGGGTGCGCTAAACGCGCCTGAGTTTTCAGATGGGTTCATCTTACAGTGTCAAAGGATGCTGCGGGTACGTTTGGCGAGGTTAGACTTTAGTTTCTGGAGTTGAGATCTCCCGTCTGGCCAACGTAGTGTTGGCTGCGATCGTACACGCTTTCGATCAGGTAGACGTAGTGCATAGGGGTGGACGCCTATGCTGAGGGTCATGCCCGCCTTCGCCAAGGCTACGGCGGGCACTTTTGTTTCGGCTCCCGAAACAAAAGTGGTGGCAAGGCCCGGAATCGAACCGGGGACACAAGGATTTTCAGTCCTCTGCTCTACCAACTGAGCTACCTTGCCGGAGCGAAAGAGGGGCAGCAAATGAAGGGCGCGGATTGACGTCAACGGGATTCCTCCCGAGACTACCGGCACCACGCGGCGGGAGATCGGATTTCCGGACATCCAATCAGTTTTACAGGAGGTAACGGAGCGAACGGAGGCGAAACCAAGCTGCGAAGCTTTCGGCCTTCGTTTTCTCGGTTGCCTTCTGTTCAAACAACCCGTGGCCGGCAGACCTGATTGAATTCATCCACGACGCCAAGAAATGCCTCGCCACCGCTTGCCGGAACCTCGGGTATCCCCATTTCAAGCACCACGATCTCCGACACTTCTTCGCCACAGCGTGTATCGAATCTGGCGTCGATATTCCCACAGTCAGCCGTTGGCTCGGCCACAAAGACGGCGGCGCGCTCGCGATGCGAGTCTATGGACACCTCCGGCAAGTGCACAGTCTAGCAGCAATAAGCAAGGTGACGTTTTGAGAAAACAACGACACTGCGTGTTCGCATCTCCGCGCTAGTTCTGCGCGAGTAAATATTTTTCGACTTGTTGGACGCCCGCTGGCGAAAGGTATACTCTCCCCGAACCGGAGTCGTATTCGATCAGCCGCTCATCATGGGCTTTTCGAAGCACTTTCCTCTTAAAATCCCGAAAGTCGGGATGCTCGATCCAAGCGAAAAGATTTGAGTCTAAGACCGGTCCGACGGTGTGATAGGCAAGCAACAGCACTTGTTCGCGATACGGCATCCCGGGGCTGAGCACGCGCCGAACACCGTTTACCTCCCATACTAGAGGTGACGATCGATCAACTAAGGCATCGACAGCGGCCGAAGCTTCGTCTGCTGACACACCGTGAAAAACGCGGATTAGCTCTGCCAATATCCATTTCACCATTTGCACCACAGCAATCGAATCCATGTGGTTCGGGTTTACATCGCCGCCGATGTGCCCGACACCTCGATTGTTTCTAATCTCGTAAAGCGCGACCAACATACGGGGTATTTGAATCCGGATCGAACGCGAAAATTTTGTGCCATCGACTTGTTCGAACGCTTTACACGCATCCACCATATTTGCGGGTTTTGACGGCCCTGCAGGAAAAGCACCATCAACGTGCCCTTTAAGGATACAATAAACGGTCTCGCAAAATTTGCCCCCGTTCAGTTCGGCGGGCTCCCACCTGGATTCGCGAAAATTTTTGAGGATTGCGTTGTATGTGTTGAGAAGTGGAAGACGCAATCCTTCAGGTATCGCGGCCAAAACCGACGAGAACACCACTGCGGAGGCCGTTGGTCCGCCCGCGTTTGTCTTATGGCTCATCTTCTTGGTCTATTTCGGACTCTCCTCCGCGAGAGCGATTCGTTGCTCGACGGATTCAACGGCGGACCCGGTCAGACGATAGTTTTGAACTCCGGCGACCTTATCTGCCCGCATCAACTTTCCAGCATGTTCCAGTTTCGCTACGACATCACTAACGTTTTTCGGAGCTGGCTCACGTGCGCTTTCAAACGCGTCTTTGAGATCCGTGCTCGAAAACATTGTTTTGCTTTGGTAGTGTTCCATCCAATACCCGAGCAAAACTGCCATATCGCTCAGATTTCCGCCCTTACATTTCCGGAGAAGCTCTTGTGCCGCGAGGGTTCGGCCATCCAAAGGATTTTTCTTTGCGATTTGCGACGCAATATTTGGCCCAGATACTGGTGTGCTTTCGCCGAATCTGCGGGCCAATAAGAAACGAAATGCTTCGGCTCGAACTTCGGCGGTCAATGGGAGAACGAGCTTTTCGAGCTCTTGAAGGGCTGCGCTATATTCTTCGTTCGAATTCATGACTTTGATTTTTTGGTTTTTGCTTTTTGAATTTGTGCCGCAACGATCTGGAGCTTGTCGGGCGCAACAGCGTATCCTTTGTCGGTTTTGACCAAGAACTCGCGCTTTAATCGTGACGCCGCTTCTCCGGCCGATTTTGCGCCAATTCCCAGAATGGCCGCAATTTCTCCTACAGTCGCGTCGACTTTCTGGGAGACGCCTAGCGTCGAAGCGGCCCGAAGTGCCAATAAATAGACGAGAATCTTCGAATTCCTGTCTAATGCCCCGAAGGCCGACGTGGGGATGACGCCACCTGTTTCTTTTCCAATCTGAATCAATCCTTGCAGGGCCGAGTGAAGCACCTCGCCCGAAATGTCCTTTTCTGACACCAGCAGTCCGGTAAGCGGAGAGTCCATTTGAGCTAGCAATAATATCTATCACCAAAGCGCAAGCTCGAAATGACGAACCGGGTGAGATATTTTGTACTGTTACTACCGACCGTGAGCGATGATTCGGCGTTCTTCACCTATGGAAAGAACCTAATAACAGCCAGTATCCAAGTAAAAACCAGAATCCGCCGCCCGTTTCTTTACCCGTCAAAATCGCTCCATGCGTACCGACTTAGATATACTAGATATTTGATAGCCATCATCTTATTGATAGCCAATTGAAAGCGCAGTAAAATGAAACGAACATAATTAGCGACCTCACAGGCGCAAATTATAGTTGCCGAATCGACCGAGATATTTCGTGCTGTGTGCGCTGGTTTTGAGCGGCTCCCGATTGGGGACAGTTATTAACCATAGTTGACAAGGAAAAGGGGCGGCGGGTCGCCGGCGCGCGCTGCCGCGCGCATCCGGCAACCCAGCCGCCCCAGCTTCCTTGGCACTCCAGGTGCCTAGCCGATTCGTTCCGCTCCGGTGATGAACAGTTTCTCATCGTAGACGCGGTGTCGCTCCACCCGGAGCGCTCGGGGTTGCTTGCGTCCCCGGTGCAGAGTGATAACCACGCGCTGAGGTTTGCCATGGCAAAAATCCCGGATCATTTTCCCGACGGTCGAAGGTTGTCACGCGTTGTCGGCACCCGGACCGCTTGATGAACGCCACCTCACAGAAAATCGCGTTGATCACCGGCGCCAACAAGGGCATCGGCTTCGAGGTGGCGCGGCAGCTCGTGGGCCATGGTTTTCAGGTGGTCGTCGGCGCCCGCCGGCCCGATGCCGGACAGAAGGCCGCGGCTGAACTCGCAGGCGGGCAGGCGCAGTTCCTCGAAATCGACATCGCCGATCCGCCCAGCATCACCCGCGCGGCCCGACAGCTGGCAGCGCTGGCCGATCATCTCGATGTGCTGGTGAACAACGCCGGCATCCTCGAAGACGGCAAGGCCACCGCGCTCGACGTGGACGCCGGAGTGGTGCGACGCTCCTTCGAGACCAACACCCTCGGTCCGTTGCTCGTCACGCAGGCGATGCTGCCGCTGCTTCTGCGGGCGCCCGAAGGTGCGCGCATCATCAATGTTTCCAGCGGCGCCGCTGCCCTCGGTGAGATGGCGAGCTGGGCGCCGGCCTACAGCATCTCCAAAACGGCGCTCAACGCCGTCACCCGTCAATTCGCCGCCGCCCTGCGCACGCGCCGCATCGCGGTCAACTCGGTGTGCCCCGGCTGGGTGCGCACCGACATGGGCGGTGCCGGCGCTTCGCGCACGGTGCAGCAGGGAGCCGATACCATCGTCTGGCTCGCCACCGAGGCGCCGCCTTCGCTCACCGGCCGTTTTGTCCGCGACCGTCAGGTCATTGGGTGGTGACCGGCCGGCTGGCATTGCCCTTGGCCGCCCGCGCTAGCGCAGCAGCGAGCGCAGGTCGTCAAGGGAGAGGCGGGCGGCGGCGGCATCGCTGGCTTCAAACACGTCCGCCAGCAGCGCCCGCTTGGCCTCCTGGAGCTGCAGCACGTTCATTCCGAGACTTGCCGATTCTAACTTGTCAACTAATAGTTGACAAAAGGCTCAGCGCGATGCGGCGATCCGCCGGTCATCAGGGGGCGATGAGCGAGCGCAGATCGGCGAGCGAGAGCTTGGCCGCGGCGGCATCGCTGGCCTCGAACACGTCCGCCAGCAGCGTGCGCTTGGCCGCCTGGAGTTGTAGTACGTTCATTCCGACGCCTGCCGATCAGACCTTGTCAACTAATAGTTGACAAAGAGTTCAGCGTGATGCGGCGAGCCGCCGGTCACCCGGGGGCGAGGAGCGAACGCAAATCGGCGAGGGACAACCTGGCGGCGGCGGCATCGCTGGCTTCAAACACGTCCGCCAGCAGCGCCCGCTTGGCCTCCTGGAGCTGCAGCACCTTCTCCTCGACGGTCCCGACGCAGATCAACTTGTAGCTCGTGACCACGCGCGTCTGGCCGATGCGGTGGGCCCGGTCGGAGGCCTGCGCCTCCACGGCGGGATTCCACCACGGGTCGAAGTGCACGACGGTGTCGGCCCCGGTCAGATTGAGTCCGGTGCCGCCCGCCTTGAGCGAGATGAGGAATACCGGCACGTCGGGCGATTGCTGGAAACGGTCAACCTCCGCCTGCCGGGCGCGGGCGGGCATGGTGCCATCGAGGTGGCAGCAGGCCATGCCCTGCGCCTCCAGTTCCGCGCGCAGCAACGCCAGCAGGGAGGTGAACTGGGAAAACACCAGCATGCGATGGCCGTCATCGACCGCCTCCTCGAGCAGCTCGCGAAAGGTCTCCAGCTTGGCCGAGGCGAAGTCCGGATCCTCCGCATGCTCCTTCAGCAGCCGCGGATCGCAGCAGATCTGCCGAAGACGCAGCAGTTGCGTGAGCGCCGCGAGGCGCAGCCGGGCCTCGGCGGCGCCGCCCGCGGCCAGGGAATCGAGTTCGCGCTCGCCGCGCTCCTGCCACTCGCGGTAGAGCGCCGCCTGCATGGGGGGGAGTTCGCAGTAAACGGTCTGCTCAATCTTCGGCGGCAGTTCGGGCGCGACCGCGGCTTTGGTGCGGCGCAAAATGTAGGGCGCGGTCTGGGCGCGCAGCCGCCCGTCAAACCAGGCCTTTTCATCACCGTGCGCCCCGGCCGGCGCGGACGTGAGGTAGCCGGGCATCAGAAAATCGAACAACGAGCGCAGGTCGTCGAGGCTGTTCTCAATCGGCGTGCCCGTGAGCAGAAAGCGCCCGCGCCCGGAGTGCGCGCAGCGCCTGCGCATGCTGCGTGCGGCGGTTCTTGATGTGCTGGGCTTCGTCGCCGATGACGCAGAGGAACTCCGCGGCTTCAAACAACGCCCGGTCACGCACCAGGGTGCCGTAGGAAGCGATGACGAGGTCGGCTTCGTTGAACGCGGTCACGGAATCCGGCCGCCGGTCGCCGTGATGCGCGATGATCCGCAGCGCGGGCGTGAACCGGGCCGCTTCGCGCCGCCAGTTTTCCACGAGCGAGGCGGGGCAGACGACGAGGCTGGCGCCGCGAAGCGGAGGATCCACGGCGCGAAACACCGCGAACAGTGCCAGCGCCTGCAGGGTTTTGCCCAGGCCCATTTCGTCGGCCAGGACGCCACCGAGCTCATGGCGGTACAAATGCCACAGCCACGCCACCCCGAGCCGCTGGTAGGGTCGCAGCAGCGCGGCGAGCGGCGGCGGCACGGGCGCCGGCAGGAGTTGCGACAGGTTGCGCAAGGCTTCGCTGCGCACGCGCCAGGCCGCCGGCGGCTGGAAGGCCGGCGTGAGCGATTCAAGCAGGCCATCGGCCTCGGCCACGCCCGCGCCGGTTATGTGCACCGTCCGGCGGGGGGTCGCGCCGGTCGTGGCATCGCCCGACAGCCGGCGCTGAGCCTGGGCCAGCCGGTCGAGCAGCGCGGTGGGCAGAAGCACGATGTTGCCGGCATCCTCGACGTAACCCCGTCCGCCCGACAACGCGGCGCGCACGGCCTCATCGGAGGCCTGTCCGGCCCGCAAGGCCAGCGTGACGTCGTAGCCGCCTGCGGTCTCGACCGCCGCGCAGGTCGCCTCGGCAAGCTGCAGCCGCGCCGTGTTGTGTTCGAAGTTGGGCGTGAATTGCGCACCGTAGTGCTCGCGCAGGCTTGTCCAGTGGGTCGCGAGGAAGTTGAGCGTCTTGTGCCGGTCGCGCAGCCACCACTTGCGATTCGACGTCTCCAGCACGAAGCCGTGATACTTGACCAGCTCAAGTGCTTCGTCGTGGGTCGGGTGTTCGGAAGAGGGAAGGGTCATGGCGAGATAATGCTCGCTGCCGTCGACCTTCAGCGGGGTGGCGGTGCCGGGTATGCCGGGTTTGGGCCGCAGGATTCTGGGCGGATCCGGCTGGGGCGCGGGCGGGGGCGCCGGGAGTTCGGTTTCCTCGAGGTGCTCGCTTACTCCACTGAGAACCCCGTTGTTCCAGGCGAGCGGTTCCGCCGGGCGGTTGACCCAGAAAAACACCGGCTGATCCTCGGTGACGGAGATGAGTTCACGCAGCTGGGCGCGGGTGAGCTGGAGAAACAGCGGAGATTTTGCCTGCAGCCCCGTCTGGTCTTGGAGCCAGGCAAGCGCCGGCAGCAACTCCGGGGCGGGGGCGGGGCCGGAAGCGGACTCGATCTTCACGGCCACGGCGTTGCGCGCAGCCGCTGCCGCGAGATTGGGCGGGAGCAAGACCCGAAGCATGGCGTCAACATTCGGAGTGGCCGCCTCGACGCGAGGTATTTTTTGGCCGGGATGATGCCGTTGGCCGTGGTGGAACCCGCACTCCGTGCGGGTTTCCGCTAGCGGACTCCGGCCAGCCCGCACGGAGTGCGGGCTCCACCTTTCAGTGGCGCCGAGTCTGCTCTCATTTCGAAGGTTGACTGCATCGATCCGGCCTAGGGGATGCGGCGGCGGCATTTCGACGGCTCAACCACGGGTGGACATGACGCGGCGTCGCAGTATGAATGGCCATGTGAGCCACCGCCTTCGCTGCCTGATCACCGCCGGACCGACGCGCGAGCATCTCGATCCGGTGCGGTTCCTGAGCAACGGCTCGAGCGGCAGGATGGGCTACGCGCTGGCCGAGGCCGCCGCGGCGCGCGGGTGGCAGGTTGACGTGGTGAGCGGCCCGGTGGTGCTGCCGCCGCCGGCGGGGGTGAGCGTGCATCACGTGGTATCGGCCGGGCAGATGTTTGGAGTGTGCGAACCGCTTTTCGCATCGTGCGACCTCTTCTTTGCCGTGGCCGCGGTGGCCGATTACCGGCCCGAGTTTTTTACGCAGGAGAAGCTCAGAAAGAGCGGCGGGGAGATGCGGCTCACCCTGGTGCCGACCATTGACATTCTGAGGACACTCGCCGCGCGCAAGCGGCCGGGGCAGATCGTGGTGGGATTCGCCGCCGAGACGCACGACCTTGAGGCTGGCGCGCGGCGCAAGCTGGAGGAGAAAGCGCTCGACTGGATCGTGGCCAACGACGTGAGCCGTCCCGGACTCGGCATGAACGCAGACGACAACGCCGTATTGTTGCTGGGGCGCAGCGGAGAGCGGCTTGCCTTTGGACCGGCGCCAAAATCTGCGGTGGCCGGGTTCATCCTTGGAAACGTGGCGCCGGCATCCGGAACGCGCGGCCCGTAGGAAGTCATCCGGCAGACCCAAGGGGGGGCGCGGGTGGGCGCGCGGGAACTTTCCGTCTGTAAAGAGCGAAAAGGTTCCTGGATTTTTTTGTTTATCCAGGGCGAAAAACCTGAACCGCAGGTGCACCGCGGGGTCCATCGGCCCGTGCAATATGCCCAAACCCGCCCGCCGAAGTAAAAACCCGCGCCAATTTGGCGTTGTGAATAAAAGCCCTTTTACATCCCTCCAGCCGGCACCCCTCATGCGCCCCCCACTTTGAGTTTCATGGACAGAAACAGACATCACGTACAGTACGTCATCCTCCTCTGGGCGGCTCTTGCCATCGGGGGTGGCGCTGCGTTCGCATCGGAGCGCTGGGAAACGCTGCAGGCCATCAATTGGGTGGAGAATCCGCACAACAGCACCAAGGTGGGACCGCGCGGAGAGCTGGGGCCCTACCAGTTCAGACCATCCACGTGGCGAATGCACACCAAGAAGCCGTTCGCGCTGGCGGTGGAGCGCCAGGCTGCCGACGATGTGGCCGTGCGGCATTACGAGTGGCTCAAGCGCGGCTTGGAAAGCAATGGCATCGAAGCCACGCCCTATAACATCGCGCTGGCGTGGAACGCGGGTCTCGATCAGGTCGTCAACGGTCGCGCGCCGGCGTCGGCTTATGAGTATGCCTCCCAAGTCAACAATCTCGTGGCGGACCTGAAAGGGCGGCAACTCGCGAATTCACCCTAGCCGGGGCGACCGTTTGCCGGTGGCATTCCCGGAACCATGACGGGCGTGGAGTCCGGGGCGCCGCCCGGTTACTCCAGAAACGTCGCCTGTTCAGGCCGGCTGGCCTTGCGCTTGGCTTCCTCTTCCTCGGGCGTCGAATTGAGATGCCGCGGCGGGCGCGCCACACGCTTCGCCACCGCCGCCTCGCGTTCAGCCACGATGAGCTCGGCGATTTCCTGGATCTGCAGTTTGATCCAGTTGTAGGTTTCGCTCCCCTCGCGGTAATCGGCCCTGCCGTAGTGGCCGATGCGGTCGGCATTCCGCAGCGCATCGTTCTGCTTGAATTCATCGAGCCGGTCCGGGTTGTACACGCCATAGGCCTTGCCGCCGCGCTCCTTGACGAGGGAAAAGCAGGGGATGTCGCTCGGACCGTCCGCGATGTAGATCATGTTCGAGAACTGGATGCGCCTGTCCTCGGACGGGATCTTCGCATTCACGTCGAGCACCGGGTCCTTGTTGGTGCCCTTGTTGATTTCGAAGAGCGCCCGCGTCTTGGAGGTGTTGTCGATCATCATGCCGATCTGCGCGATCTCGGCGTCGGCCCCCAGCTCGAACTCCTTTTGCTGAAGAAAGCCCGGCTGGAGCGGGTTTTCGATGAACTCGCAGCCCCAAATGCCGTCGACGTACGGGGCGATGGCGCTGCCGCGGATCATCTCGGCGATGCCGGTGCTGACAATGTAGTGCTCGAGCTGGAGTTCGTGCTTCCGGTATTCCGGGTTCTCGGTCAAAAAGCCTCTGCTTTTTTCGAAGAATTCCGGCAGCCCCTGGTAAAACTTGATCTCGGCGCCGAGTTCATGGAGCACTTTGTTGTTTAGCTTCGGCATCCGCCCGGTGCGCACATAGGTGAGGATGTGGTTCAGGTAGCTGATCTCGCCGGAGATGCGGTAGCCGCGTTTGGCATAGGTCTCGACCAGCTTGTTGGTCTCGGCCCAGAACGTCGCCTCATCGATCCCATAGCGACGGAAGAGCGGCCCCTGCATGTAGCCCGGAATAAGAGTCTTGTCGAAGTCCCAGATGCAGGCGATGATGGACTGAGTGAAGAGCGTCGTAGCCATGGCTGATCGTCACTTGTAGGCGGGGTTCCGCCACATAGCGACTGGTCTTAACCAAGCCGCAGACGGCGGCTGGTGCAATTCGCAAATCTCCACGCCTCTTCCCTCCCTTTCCCTCATGGACACTCTGCCGGACATCGCCCCTTTCCAGCGGCGCCTTGACGAGCTCAGCGCGCAAATGGCGGAGCCGTCGTTCTATGCCAATCCGCGGCATGCCGCCGAGGTGACACGCGAGCAGCAGAAACTCGCCCAGCTGGTCGCCGACCATCATGCCGTTGAGAAACTTGGACGCGAAATCGCCGAGGCCGAGACGCTGGCCCGGGATCCCGCCGGCGATCCCGCCTTCAAGGAGCTCGCGGCGCAGGAGCTGCCCGGGTTGGCGCGCCGGCGCGCTCTGCTGGCCAGCAGAGTGCTGCTCGCCATGATCCCGCCCGACCCGACCGACTCGCGCAACACCGTCATGGAAATCCGCGCCGGCACGGGCGGCGAGGAGGCGGCGTTGTTCGCCGCCGAGCTGGCCCGCCTTTATCAGAAATATGCCGACGCGCACGGTTGGAAGATCGAGCCGTTGGGCAGCAGCGGGAGCGAGCGCGGCGGCTTCAAGGAGGTGAGCTTCCTCATCAGCGGGCAGGACGTTTACCGGCAGCTCAAGTTCGAGAGCGGCGTCCACCGCGTGCAGCGCGTACCCGTCACCGAGGCCAGCGGCCGCATTCACACCTCCACCGTCACCGTCGCCGTGCTGCCCGAGGCGGAGGAGGTCGACGTTCACCTCGACCCGCAGGATCTGGAAATCACCGTCCAGCGCGCGAGCGGCCCGGGCGGGCAGGGGGTCAACACCACCGACTCCGCCGTGCGCATCATCCACAAGCCGACGGGCATGATTGTCTTTTGCGCCGACGGCCGCTCGCAGCAGAAAAACAAGGCCAGCGCGCTGGCCGTGCTCCGCTCGCGGCTGCTCAAGCTCCGGGAGGACGAGGAGCGCGCGAAATACTCTGCCCAACGTCGCAGCCAGATCGGCACCGGCGACCGTTCGGAGCGCATCCGCACCTACAACTTTCCGCAGAACCGGGTGACCGATCATCGCATCGGCCTCACGCTCCACAACCTGCCGCGCGTGCTGGAGGGGGGAATCGACGAGATCATCGCCGCGCTGCAGAAGGCCGACTACGAGGGCAAGCTCGCCGCGCTCACCGGCCAGGGGTACTCGCCACCCCGGACCGCCGGCGATGATTGAACCGGAGAACCAGCCTCCGGTTAAGCCGCGTCTTCCACCGGTCTGAGGCGGGCCGATACGGCAAACACCCTTTACGGTCGGGGCTTCCTCGTTAATTTGGACAGCCGCCGGAATTCACGCCAATGATCACCCTCCTCGAGGTCATCAAGAAAACCACCGATTTTTTTACGGCGAAGGGCGTGGAGAACCCGCGGCTCAACGCCGAACTGCTCATCGGCCACGTGCTCGGATTGCAGCGGATGCAGCTTTATCTGCAATTCGAACGGCTGGTGACGGAACCGGAGTTGGAGAAGATCCGCCCGCTCGTTAAGCGCCGGAGTCAGCGGGAACCGCTGCAGTACATTCTGGGCGAAACGGAGTTCTTTCACCTCAAGCTGAAGATCGACCGCCGGGCGCTCATCCCGCGGCCCGAAACGGAGCACCTCTGCGAGCTCATCACCCAGCGTCTGCCGGCTCCACCCGTCACGATTCTGGATCTTGGCACCGGCTGCGGGGCGATCGCCCTCGGACTGGCGGCGTTCTATCCCGAGGCGGCGGTCACGGCGCTCGACGTGAGCGAGGCGGCGCTGGACCTCGCGCGGGAAAACGCGGAGGCACTCGGTCTGTCCGGACGCACGCGGCTGCTGTGCTCGGACTGGTTTGCGGCGCTCGAACCAGGCGTCCGGTTCGAACTGATCGTCGCCAATCCGCCTTATCTCTCGGAGCAGGAAACCGCCGCCGCCATGCCCGAGGTGCGCGGGCATGAACCGCACGTGGCGCTGTCGTCGGGTGCGGACGGCATGACGGCGCTCACCCGCATCATCACCGAGGCGCCGCCTTTCCTCCCGGAAGCTGGCCTCCTTGCGCTGGAAACCGGCATCGCCCAGCATGCGGTGCTGCGGGAGCGCGCCGCGGCGGCGGGGTTCGCGCGCGTCGAGTCCCTGCGGGATCTCGGTGACTGCGACCGCTACCTGCTGGCCTGGCGGCACTGACGCCAATACGGAACCATGCAGTTGTAGGAGCGAGCTTCCGCCTTCGTCCCGCAGGCGCGGGACTACGGCGGACAGGTGCTCGCGACCCGTCCTCCGTAGCCTCGGCGAAGGAGGATGCAGAGGAGAAATCGCCTGCCCCTCGACAGGCTCGGGGCCCTGAGCTCGTCGAACGGGCAAGCAGGCTCCTACACCGCCCGCCAAATGGTTTCTTGGGGGTGGAGCGAAATTAGACTTCGATTGCATGATTTGGCTGAGACCGGAGGGCGGAGCGAGGCAACCGGACAAGTACAAGCCTCGCCGCCGATTTTCCCGGTCGCCGGTTTCCGCAACCGGGTATCGCTTCACCCGTTCTTCGACACCTGCACGGTGAGCGGCGCGTTGCCGTTGGCCCAATACTGGGGGTTCTTCGAAAGCGACAGGGCGTCAGCCAGTACGCGCAGGCTCTCGCGCAGATGGATGTCCAGCTTCGTGATGCCCGCGTCCTCCTCGGTGCTCACGGCGTCCTCGTCTTCGCTATCGGTCGCGGCGGCCTTCGGCTCGGCGGCCGCGGGTTTGGGCGTGGGTGGCACCAGGGTGAATTCCTTGTAGGGGAAGTCGCTTTTCGCGAGCTGGTCCTTCTCCGTATCCATCGTTTTCTTGAAGGCGTCATCGACTTCCTTCTGGCGGCGGCGCTCGTCGAGATTGAGCGGGATTTCCTTCAATTCCTGCTTCTCCTTGTACCAGGCGATGCTTTTCTTGAGATAGGCAAATTCCTCCAGATGTTCCTGCCGTGACTGGCTGGCGTCGCGCAGGGGGGCGAGAATCTGCGGATCGAGCGGGCGGCCGCTGAAGGTGGTGGAGGGGATTTCATCCCAGATCAGGGCGTTGGGCAGGTCGGATTCGCCAATCGGCATGTACTCGTCAATGGAAGGCAGGACGATGTCGGGCGTGACGCCCCGGTTTTGCGTCGAGGATCCGTTCGGCAGGTAGAATTTCTGGATGGTGAGCTTGGCGGCGCCGGTCTTGTCCGGCAGGCGCGCCAGCATGCGGCTGACGTTCTTCATTTCCACGATGGTCTGCACCGAACCCTTGCCGTGCGTGGATCGATCGCCGATGATGACCGCGCGGCCGTAGTTTTGCAGTGCACCGGCGACGATCTCGGAAGCGGAGGCGCTGAAGCGCGATACCAGCACGGCCAGCGGGCCGGTGTAGCTGATCGGCGTTTCCTCGTCGTTGTCGACCTGGACCTCGCCGCTGTACGACTTCACCTGCACGACCGGTCCTTTGTTGATGAACAAACCGGTCAAGTCGATGGCCTCGGAGAGGAGTCCGCCGCCGTTGCCGCGCAGGTCAAGCACCAGGGCCTTGATGCCGGCGGCGTCGAGACGATTGATCAGTTCAGCGACATCTTTGGTGGCGCTGGTGCGCTCCTCATCGCCGCTGCCGTTTTCGTCATCATCGGAGAGGCCGTAGAACGAGGGCAGGGTGATGACGCCGATGGGGACGATCTCTCCGCCGGTGCCGGGCACCTCGTAGATGGCCGCGCGGGCGCGGGCGGAGTTGAGCTTCACCACATCGCGCACAATGGTGATTTCCTTGTGGACGGAGCCGTCGGTGACGCCGGCGGGGATGACGGTGAGCTTCACCTTGGTGCCCTTCTGGCCGCGGATGAGGTCGACGACCTTCCGCAGCTTCATGCCGATGATGTCAATGGGTTCGCCGTCGCCGCTCGCCACGGTGACGATCTTGTCGTTAGGCTGCAGCTGCTTGCTGAGATCGGCGGGGCCGCCGGGAATGATTTCCTTGACGACGCAGTAATTGTCCTCGAAGCCCAGCAGGGCGCCGATGCCGACCAGGGAGAGCCGCATCTGGATGCTGAAGTCCTCGTAGGTCTCGGGTGAAAAATAAGTGGAGTGGGGGTCGTAAAGATTGGCCAGGGAGGTAAGAAATATCTCGGTGACATCATCGGTCTCGATGTCGGCGAGGTTCTTGAGCATGCGCTCATAGCGGCGGCGGACATTCTGCCTGGCCTGGTCGAGGGTCTTTTTATCGAGCAGGTCCTGCAGCAGCTCAAACTTCAGGCGGCGGTGCCAGAGGTCGTCCGCCTCGGCCTGCGTGGCGGGCCAGGCGGACTTGGAGCGGTCGAAGGGATAGGTCTCGTGGGTCGTGAAATCGAAATCCTTTTTCAGTTCCTCGAAGACCCAGTTGATGCGGCTGTCGACCCGCTTCTCATACTGGACGTAGATGTCGAACGCGGCGTCGAGCCGGCCGAGCGTCCGCAGGTTGTAATAGAGCGCATTGGCGTAACGCCGCGTGTAGGCCTCCTGGTCGGTGGCGAGGAAGAAAAGCCGCTGGCTGTCGAGTTCGGCCATGTAGTCATGGATGAGATTCTGGCCGAGGGTGGGCTTCGGCTGGCTGTTGACCGCTTCGTGGTTGAAATGAAACCCCTCGAGCAGTTCCACCATGGTGCTCACCTCGGTGGCGAGCGTGCGCGAGGTCTCGAAATTGCGCTCCGGCAGGGCCCGGCCGGTGGTGAGGACGGCAAGGGAAACGACGAGGGCCGCCGCCGTGCGGCGCAGCCATGGCAGGGAAGTGAGGGAGGACATCGGCTTTATGAGAAAGGCAGGCGCGCGAAAGGTTTCACGACGTAACGCCCGCCGAAACGTTACATAAGAAAGCACAAAGCGGGGTGGCTTCAAGGCTGTTACACTTAATTAACCCCGGGCGGCAGCAGGGTTAGCACCATCCGGCGGGTCTCGGCAAGCCGGCGGCAGTGCTCGGCCCAGAATGACGCCTCGTCGGCGAAACCGAGCCAGCGGGCGAGCGGAGCGCGCTCCTCGGCCGAGGCGGCGAGGACGCTGACCGCTTTGTTGGCGTCGCCCCGGAGGAGGATTTCGATGCGCTTGAGGAAGTTGTAACTGGCCAGAAGCTGTCCGGCATTCCCGGCCGGAATGAGGTCGGCGGCCGCCAGGGTGCGCAAGCCCCGGCGGGTACCGGGCTGGCGGAGCGCCGGGAGCGCAGGCCCGTGGCGGAGTTGGAGCAACTGCACCAGAAACTCGAAATCCACGAGGCCGCCGGCGCCGGTTTTGAAGGCGCGCTCGGGCGGCTGCACGGCATCGCGTTCACGCTCGATCCGGCCGCGCATGGCCCACATGGCCACGGCCTCAGCCTCGGACAGGGGGACGCGGTAAAGCAGGTCGCTCACGAACGCGGCGAATTCCGCCGCCAGCCCCTTCGCACCGGTTACGATTCGCGCCCGGGTGAGCAGCTGGCGTTCCCAGGGTTGCCCCGAGCCCCCCGCATGGTAGGCGCGCAGCACGGCGGGCGTGGTGACGAGCGGCCCGGCATCGCCGTGGGGACGCAGACGCAAGTCGATATCAAAGATCGAGCCCAGCGGCCCGCCATGCCGCAGCAACTTCTGCAGCTCGCGCACGACCGGGTCCGCGTCGGCCGCGTCGGTCTCCCGCGCGACGAAAAGAAGGTCGAGATCGGACCCGAAGGTCAGTTCGGCTCCGCCATACTTGCCCAGGGCGACCAGCAGCAGTTTTTGTCGTGGGTCGAGCCGTCCCAGCACGTGCGTCAGCACGGCATCGGTCAGGCGCGAGAGGCTGGCCTCCACCTCCTCGATGTTCAGGAATCCCAGGAGCTCTCCGATGGCATAGCGCACCTGCTCGGCCTTCACGTACAGCCACAGCCAGTCGGCGTAGGCCGCGCCGGCGGGCCCGGAGGCGAGTTCCCCGGCCAGCGCCGCGGCGTCCTTGTGCTTCCGCAGTACTTCCGGCCGCAACACCTCCTCGGCGATCTCGGGATGCGCGCCCAGCAGCTCGTAGGTAAAGGTGCTCCGGTCGAAGAGCAGCGCCAGCACGCGGAAGAACTGCGGGTTGGCGGCGCAGCCGTTGAAAAACTGCTGGCGGGTGCCATAGCGTTCGGCGAAACGCGCGATCCGGCGCAACGTCGGTACCGGCTGGGCCAGCTTCGGCATGATGGCATCGAAGGTGTCGACCAGGTGCTGGAAACGCACCACGAGTTCGCGGTTCACCTGCTGACCGCGGTCACCGCACACGAAGAGGCGCAGTTCGTCCGCCGCGCCGGCGATCGGGCCGAGCCAGCGGCCCAGCTGCTCGGCGACCGCCGGAGGCGTGCGCGGGGAGGTGAAGAATTCCCACCAGTCCTGAAACACGCTGTCGCCGGTCTCGCCGCGAAACAGCCCTTCGTAGATGCGCCGCACCCGCGCGCGCACGGCATCGAGCCGGCCGTGGAATTCTTCGACTGACGCAAACTCCAGGGTGCGCGCGATGGCGGCCTCCTCGGCGGCGTCGGCGGGCAACGCGTGCGTCTGGTGTTCCTCCCGCATCTGGATCGCATGCTCGACGCGGCGAAGAAACCAGTACGCTTCCTCCAGAAACCTGGCCTCCTCCACCCGCATCAGCTTGTAGCGCACGAGCTGGTCCAGCGCCGCGGTGGTCGCGTGCGTCTGCAGAAAGGGATAGCGCCCGGCATGCAGCAGCTGGAACGCCTGGACGATGAATTCGATCTCCCGGATCCCGCCGCGGCCCGATTTCACGTCGCGCGTGAGCGTCTGGGTGCCGACCACCTCCTGCTCGGTGCGGTTTTTCATCGCCGCGACCTCGGCCAGCAGCGACGGCGGCGGATGGCGCGGATAGCGGAACGCCTGCAGGTTTTCGAGGAGTTCCGCCCCGAGCGCGGGGTCGCCGGCGACCGGCCGCGCCTTGATGAGCGCCATGCGCTCCCAGGTCTGTCCGGCGGCGGCGTAGTAATGTTCGAGACCCGCGAGCGAACGCACCAGCGGGCCGTAGGCGCCTTCCGGTCGCAGACGGACATCGACGCGAAACAAAAAGCCGTCGGCGGTCTGGGCCTGCAGCAGGCTGGTGGTGGTCTCGGCGACCTTGGTGAAGAACTCGCCGTTTGAAAACACGCCCGGCTGGCCATCCTTCCGGCAGTGGCCTTCGCCTTCGTAGAAATAGATCAGATCGATGTCGGAGGAAAAGTTGAGTTCCTGCCCGCCGAGCTTGCCGAGGCCAAGCACGCAGAAGCGGGCGGGGCGGCTGAGTTCCTCATCCCACGGTTCGCCGTAGCGGCGGGTCCACTGCCGGAGGGCCAGACCGCAGCACTCGCGCAGGCAGAACTCACCCAGACGCGTCAGCTCCCCGACGGTCGTGGCGGGAGGGGCGAGGCCGTTGGCGTCGCGATAAGCGATGCGCAGGGTCATCTTGCGCCGCCAGCGGCGCAACACGCTCAAATACGCTTCGTCATTGGCGGCGGCCTCCCCGGAGGCCGGGGCCAACGTGCGCCACTCGTCCACCAGCGCCTGGTAGCGAAAGTCGGCGTCGCGGTTCTGCGGCTGCTCCAGCCAGAGGCAGTACTCGGGATGCCGCCGCAGGAGGCGCGCGTAGAGCGGACTGGCGTCGGCCAGACGCTCGAGGCGCGCCCACGCGTCGGGTGGGAGCGCGCTGGCATCCCACGCGGGATGTTCCTGCTGCAGCAGATCGCGCAAGCTTCCGGGCGAGGCGGGGCCGGGTGACGTGTTCACGTCGGAAAGTTCAGCGGCGGGTGAGGAGATCGCGCGCCTCGTCGAGCAGGCGCTTCTCCTCGTCGGTCAGCGCGCCGAACCCCTCGCTGTTGATTTTGTCGAGAATGCGGTCCACTTCCGCGCGCAGGTCGTCGCGACTGGTGATGTTCACGTGAAAGCGCGGGGCGGCGGGGGCGGTTTTCCGCTGGCGGCGCAGCCAGCGCGGCAGCTTGATGCCGAAAGCGGAAAACTCACCGAACGGGTCAACCCGGCCGGCCAACCGGTAATATCCATAGGCGCTGAGCATGGCGGCAAGGTTGGCGATGTGCCCATTCCACAAGGGGGAGGGGTGGCCCATCATCTCGTAGAAAAGGAAACCCACGAGATCGAGCGCCACCCAGAACCAGCAGAAAAACTTCGGCCTCATCGTCACGGGGATGATGAAGAAGGCGAGGAAGGTGATCTGTTCGTTGGCGTGGTAGCAGCAATACAGGGCGAAAAGGCCTGCCAGGGTCACCATGGGTCCGTAGAGCATCCAGTCGACCTTCAGGGCGTAGGCGGCGCACCACGCCAGCGCCCCGACGGCGATGAATCCAGCATAGAGCCAGGCGAACCGCCTCGTGCCGACCAGATCACGCACCGCGCCGCCGAAGAAATATAGACCCAGGAGGTTGAAGATCAGAATGAACACCCCCCCCGTGTAGCCGGCGGTATTCTGCAGGAAATTATAACTGAGGAGCGTCCAGAGTTTCCGGCCGTGCCACACCGCGCCAGCGGACAGTCCGAACCAGCCGTAATAGTAGGTGTCCTGCCGAAACCATCTCTCCACGACCAGCTGGAGCAGGTAGAGTGCGGTGAAGATGGCCATCAGCCATTTCACCAGATCGAACGGGGAAGTGCCTTCGCTTTCCCGCATATGGTGCCGATCGGAGAGCATGCAGATGGAAATTAGGAGGACCCACCGGCAAACTCAAGTCCCTCGCACGCATCGTCCGCGAACGAAAATCGCGGATCTTGCGGCGGCATCGCAGCATACCGCCCGGGCGGGACCCGGGTGCGGGGGATACCCTTGACAGTCTACCACATTCGTTTTTGTTCGCCGTTCATCATGGCCAATAAAGCAGACAAGTGGGAAACCAACGCGCTGGGTAAGTATTACGTCGACAAGCAGTGCATTGATTGCGACCTCTGCCGCGAGACGGCCCCGGCTTTCTTCACCCGCTCCGAAGAGGGCGGCTATACCTACGTGAGCAAGCAGCCGACCACCGAGGAGGATATTGCGGCGTGCACGGAGGCGCTGGAAGGCTGCCCGGTCGAGGCGATTGGCAACGACGGCGACGCCTGAGCCTTTTTTCCCTGCTTCCTCAAGTGGCCCTCGCCGCGGGATGGCGGTGACCGGTTAAGATTCTCCGAAAGAGGATGCGGCGAGGGTTTGTTAATATAGTAATCGTCCATGGTTAACTTCTCCTTGTGCGGTGAGCTTCGAAAATCTATCGAGGGGGCGACGTTTGCTCACGAAAATGGAATCTGGCGCCCACCTTCTGATCCTTGCCATGGTGGCAGCGGTCACGCCGGCGGCGGCTGAGCCGCCCCTCGCGCTGCCTGAATACACGGTGTATTCGCCCCGGGTGGCTTTGCAGGAACCAGCCGATGCGTTTGCCATGCCGGTCACCGCGCTCCGCTATGAACCGCTGGCCGACGTGCAGGCCAGGAATCTGGCCGAGGGCCAGGCCGACATCGCCATCCGCGGCGGCATTTTTGAGAACACCGGTTTCCGCATCGGCGGTGCCGCCCTTTACGATCCCCAGACCGGACACTATGCCGCGGAAATCCCCGTGGCGCCGGCCATGCTCTCCGCTCCGCTCATCCTGACGGGGGTCGACAATGCGTTCTCCGGCTTCAACGCGAACGTCGGCACCATCGACTATGACTGGCAGCGCATCCGTTCCCGCGGCGAGATGGCGGTCACTGCCGGCCAGTTCGCTTCCTTGCGCGGCAGCCTCTACCAGGGGGTCGTGAGCGACTCACCCGTGGCCGGTGGCATCCTCGCCGCCGACGCCGAGGTGTCGCGATCGACTTCGGACGGTTCCGTGCCGTTTGGCGACCACCGCTTCCAGCGTTACAACGTGCGCCTGCAACTCGCCGGGCCGACCTCGCAGACCGACCTGTTTTACGGCTACCAGGCAAAATTCTTCGGCTGGCCCAACCTCTACACGCCGTTCGGTTCCGACGAGACCGAGAATCTGGAAACCGTGCTGGTGGCGCTCAACCACCGCTCCAACTGGGGCCCGGGCGACTGGCTCGAAGCCGGCGTCTTCTGGCGGCGCAACAAGGACGACTACGCTTTCAATCGCTTCGCGCCCCTCGGGCCGACGCATCCCTACCAGCACACCACGTGGACGAACGGCGCGGCCTTTTCCGGCCACGACGACCTCGGTGCCTTGATGCTTGGCTTCAACGCCGAGGTGCTCGCCGACGATCTCAAATCCACTTCGCTCATTTACGGCCGCTTCCATTCGCGCACCTACGCAAAAATCGGCCTTGCCCCCGAAAAAACCTGGACCCTCGACGCGCGCCGCCGCCTCACCCTCAAGACCGGCGCCACCTATGATGACACCAATCATGACAGCTCCGCCGTTTCGCCCCTCGTTGAAATCGCGCTGGATGACGCGCCGCCGGACGGCGGATCGCGCCGTTTCTTTTTCAGCTATGCCCAGTCCACGCAGGTGCCGACCTACACCGCGCTCAACTCCAGCCCCACTTCGGGGCTTTTTAGGGGTAATCCCAACCTCGGCCGCTCCCGCAGTCGCGATCTCGAACTCGGCTGCGACAACGTGCAAGGGATCTGGCAGACCCATGTCGCCGTTTTCTACCGGCGCGACGACCAGCTCGTCGATTGGACTTTTCAACGCGGTGTCATCGCCCGCACGGCGAACCCGGTCGACATCAGCACCTCCGGAGCGGAGGCCGTGGTGAGGTGGGCCGTGCCGCGCTACGAGATCACGCTCGGTTACACCTTCCTGCACAAAAACGCCGACTACGGCGCGGCGACGGTTGATGGCAGCTTCTACGCACTCAACTTTCCGACGCATCGCCTGACGGCGGCGCTCGTGGCGCGGCTCGGGGGTGGCTTCGAGCTGCGCATGGATAACGAGGCGCGCATTCAGGAGGACAACCCCTTGCGCACCATCGGCGGCAATCGGGCGGTGATCTCCTCGCTCGGACTTTTCTACCGGCCGCCCCGCGCGCGGAATTTCGATCTCTCGCTGCAAGTGGACAACCTCTGGAACACGGATTTCCAGGAGGTTCCGGCCGTTCCCGCCGCGCGCCGCCAGATTGCCGCTGGTGTAAGCTGCCGGTGGTGAAGACACGGTCCCGATGTGGTTAACGCCGACGGGGCGGGGTGCCGGAGCGCGTCACAAGTGCGCAAGTCTGTCGCGGTTGCGGGCATCGATCGCGCCTCGCCTGCCCATTACAACCAGCGACCATGTTTCCAGTACGCACGCTTCCGCTTGCAAAAGCCGGGAACCTCGTGATTTGTGCTGGGGCAAATAATCCGCGCTCCCGGGGGAAACTTGGGACGCGGTCTGCTAGTCATAAGAACCACACTTTCACCATGACCATGATCACACCCTTCGCCTTTGTATTCATCCCCCAGCCAATTTTCTGGCTGCTTTTCATCCTGGTTTTCATGTTCGCCTTTTACGCGCAAATGCGGGTTTCCAGCGCTTATGGCAAAAACGTGCAGATTCCGTCGCGCGGTCGCATCACCGGCCGCGAGGCCGCCGAAGCGGTGATGGAGCGCGCCGGAATCCATGACGTGGAAATTGTCGAGATTCCCGGCCACCTCACCGATCATTACGATCCGCTCAACAAGCGGCTGTGCCTTTCGTCCGAGAACTATCGCGGCACCAGCCTGGCCGCGCTGGGGGTATCGGCTCACGAGTCGGGCCACGCCATCCAGCACAAGGTCGGTTACAAGGCCCTGCAGGCGCGCATGGCGTTGATCCCCGCCACGCAGATCACGTCGAGTCTCCTGCCTTTCATCATGGTTGGTGGCTTCTTTTTTGGCTTCGGCGGCGTGCTGCTCGATCTGGGCATCATCGTTTACGCGGTATTGTCCCTTTTCCAGCTCATCACGCTGCCGGTGGAATTTGACGCCAGCCGCCGCGCGAAAGTCGAGCTGGTCGGCCTCGGCATTCTCGACCGGGACGAGATGCCGGGCGTCAACGAAACCCTTGACGCCGCGGCGCTCACCTACGTCGCCGCGTTCATCACGGCGCTTCTGCACCTGCTGTGGCTGCTCTCGATGCGCCGCAACAACTGAGCGCGGGCGGGATTTTTAACGACCAGGCCGGTCGTTCGACCGGCCTTTTTTGATGGCACGCGTTAATGGATGGCCTGCCAGCTATAGGCCTTCGCATCGGCTCCGTGAGGTAATGTCCGCCTTCGCCCCGTTCGACTTCGCTCAGGGCTACGGCGGACACTTTTTGTCGTGGGGACCACTGGTTGGCCACGGACGGAACCATCAATTGGCCAATCGTACCTATGAACGGGTGACGGCAAATCGACCTCCCAGATACCAACAGCTGGCCGGAAATGGGGTTTGGATACCAACAACTGGCCAAGAACTTGGTTGAGCGGTCAGCCGCTGTTACAGCATATAGTATCTGAGGTGTGGTTCACGCGCCCACGCCGCCCGCGATAAGGCATGTCAATAAGCGCGCACTACACCAGTTTCTATGAATGTTTCCGAAGTCATTTCATCGAGTGAACAAGGTTTCGCCGTGGCCGGTTTGCGCACGGCCGCGGTCGAACTGGCGATCGTGCCCGCCCTTGGCGGAAGGGTGATCAGCATACGCAGCCGGCGCACAGGCCGCGAGTGGTGCTGGCACCAGCCTCGTCCCGACTGGCTGTGGGCCAATAAGCTGCACGACGATTTCGACACGAGCCCGCAGGCTGGAGTCGACGAATGCGTGCCTTCGGTCGCGCGTTGCGAATGGCGGGGTCGCTCCATCCCCGACCACGGGGAGGTGTGGTTCCAAAACTGGGGGCTCGATCCCGCCGAACTCGCCGCCGGGCGGCTCCACTCGGTGGTGCGGCTGCCGATCTCACCCTTTGTCTTCACCCGCACAATCCGGGCTGATGCCAGCGACGTGTTCATTTTCGAGTACACGCTCACGAACACCGGCAACGCAACCGAGCCGTTCGTCTGGTCGCTCCATCCGCTTTTCAACATTTACCCGGGAGATCGATTGGAATTGCCAGCCGGCGTGCGAAGTCTGCGTCTCAACGGCGGGCTGGGCACGCCGATTGCCTTCGGCGACACATGGGCCTATCCGGAGCCGTTTCCCGGCGTGCGGCTTGACCGCCTGGAGGTACCGGGTATGCCACAGGGTTGCGTGAAGGGTTTTGCCGGCCCACTGCAAACGGGCCGTGCCGCGTTGGTCAACGACGCCAGCGGCGACCGCCTTGAACTGCGATGGGACGCGCAGGTCACGCCACATCTCGGTCTCTGGCTTAATCGCGGCCACGGCGGATTCCATCACGTGGCACTCGAACCAACCAACGGCGCGCCTGACTCGCTGGCTGCCGCCGTTGAGGCGTGGAAACATTACGGCGCAGTGGCCGCAGGTGGCACCACGAGATGGTCGATTTCGTGGCATGTGACTTGAGTTGACGGCGAACGCGCTGCGCTGCGCCATCGGTGGGGGGCCCCTCGCCGCAGGGAGGCGACTTCACCGGCCGGGCACCTTCGTGCGCACAGCGTAGAGAGAACCGCGCGCAGCAATGAATAGCGTCTGCCGGTCCTTGCCGCCAAAAACGAGTGCATTCGGGCGCTCCGGCACCTCGATGCAATCGATCGGTCGGCCCGTGGAATCGTAGACGAAGATCTGGCCGGCCGCGACGTAGACATTGCCCTGCGAATCGACCGCGACACCGGCCTCGCCCTCTTCGGCAAAGAGCTGTGGATCGGTGAGCGAGCCGTCAGGCTTGACGGTAAAACGCCAGGTTTTCTGGCCGAATTCATCGGCGACATAGAACGGGCGCCCGGGATCTGCGCGAGCGAACTGGTAAGCCCGGACCAGATCAATCGTGCCCGACAGCCACCAGGGACGGCCAGGCTGGCCGAGGTTTTTGAACGCCTCGGGTGCGGGAAGGAAAGTTGTGCCGTCGGGAGACAGATATTGGAACGGCTCGGCCTGGGTGTTGACGGTGATGAAATCATGAGCATCGCGCCATCGGTTGACCGGCAGGACCGACACGAGGCTTGGACGCGGGGTTGCGGCCACCGGTTCGATCACCTGGATCTCGTCCCCGCGACTGTCGGGACGAAATGTGTAAATTTCCCCGGTACGAGACACGACAAGGAGATTGCCGGCCTGATCGAAGGCAAGTCCGAACGGCTGGAGCGGACTGTCACGGACGAGCGTGATCTCCCGTGTTTCCGGCGACCACCGGTAGATGCTCTGCCACGCGGCATCGATGAAGTAGACATTGCCCGAGGCATCGACGGCGGCCCCATCGATGTTGGTGAAGCCGTCCGCGACCTTTTCCAGTTTTGCGCCGGGCTCGAGGACAGCGGAGGCACGAGTTGGCGGAGGCACCGGGGCGGCCCCGGAAAGGTCGAGCCAGGCGATCTCGCGCGAACGAATTTGTGCGCCATGCGTCTGGTCGAAGAGGGTGTTGTCGAAGGTGAGCTTCCCAGGACTGTAAACATGCACGCCGCGGAAATGGAGATCGTGGGAACGGGTCACCCTCACCGCGTACGGGAAGGGGACTTCAGTATCCACGCGGAATAGGAAGAGGTTGGCGAAGGTGACATTGCTCGAACGGTCGATCTCGACCGGCAGCGCATGCGGACTTTCACCCCGCTCCTCCTCGGTTTGGAGCGCGTAGATCCGCCAGTTGGAGACATTGAGCAGGATCAGCTCGTTGCGGACGTGATGTTCAATGGACATCGCGTAGATGCGGCCCTCGGTCGCAGTGTCCGAGATGCAAACGCCGGCCTGGGCAAAGGTGTTGGGCGTCCAGATATCCTTGAACGTCCCCCCGCCACCCCCGGTGATCCAGAGGCTCCAATACTGCGAATCCCAGCGGTGCCGGGGATCGGCGGGAGCCGTGCGATTGCTGTTGTAGACCGGCACCGGCGAACCATCGGCGTTATAGGACCCATGGCCGCCGATGAAGCGCACGTCGTTCATCAATGAGTCTTTTCCGGCCATCCATTTGGCGGCGACGGCACGATTGTTCATGCCGGTGTCCAGACCGATGCCGGTGACAATATTCCGGCCCCCCGGCGGGGTTTCGAGTAGGGCCTTGGGTGGGCCAAGGCCTTGGAACGGCGGGCGACTGTAGAGCCACTGGTCCGGTCCGCGGGATGGCGGCGATGGAGGAGGCGTCGTCGCGTCCGCGCCAAGAAACGCTGGCGCGTAGTCCGGCAGCACGAGCTGGGTGGCGATCGGATCGAGCCCGATCAACACCGTGTCGGGTTTGAGTGCAATGGTGTCAGTCACGCGATACCGTCCGGTCGGCAGGTAAATCGCGCGGTGCTGGGCGACCGCGGCTTGGAGAATAGCCGTGTCGTCGGCGACGCCGTCGCCTTTGGCCCCGAGCGCGCGAAGGTTGACCCACGTGTCACGTGGCGGAAGGTCGGGAATATCCGACGGCACGGGTGGTGGCGCGGCGGCAAGCGCGATGGCATCACAGGTGGTGCTGATCTCGGGCGTTTGGCCGAGATCCGCGATGTGCAGGCCGTGGGAGAATTCCTTGACTTGGTAGATGGCACTCTTGCCGGCAATCTCCCGGCCGCTTTCGCGGAAATGCGCCAGCACAGGCACGCGTTCACAGATCACGTTCTGCAGGTTGATCTGGGTTCGGGCGCTCTTCTCGTCGCTGATGACCATGGCGGGGCCAGTGATGTCCTCCAGGCGCGAGTCCTTCATCCAGAGTTCCTCAGCGCGGTTTTCGCGGATGAGGATGACCGTCGGCATGCGTTTGAATTGGGTGCGCACCAGCGTGAGGCCCCCCTCCTCGGTTTCAAAGGCGGCTTTACGCTGACCTTCGAAGGCGGAGTCGATCAGAAGAAAAGGCCAACTCGGCGAGGGTTTGTGGTTGATGATGCCGTATTCGCCGCCGAAGAAGTGCAGGTCCTCGGCCTCGTTGCCAATCTCTTCGATGCCCGCCCGACCCAGGCCGATCCGAAAATCCATGTGTGCCAGAAAGGAATGCTGCGCGACGTGGAAACGGACTCCAACCGCGGCAGGGTTACCGTCGCCAATCTCGATATCGATATTGCTCATCCCGCTGTAGAACGTGCCGGGATTCGCATCCCGGATGGGCTGTCCTTCGGGGGGGCGGTCCGAGACGAAATGCACCATGTATCTGCCAACGCCCGTCTGGAAGCCGGGCGTATCCTGGCCGAGCACGAATACGGGCCGCCGGGCGCCGTAACCGATCAGGCGGATGCCATTCCAGACATAGATCGTTTTCCCCAGGCGGTAGCGCCCCTCCGGGATGAAAACGATGCCCTTTTTTGTGGTCTCTTGAACTTGATTGATCGCTTGCTGGATCGCTTCGGCATCGTCGGCGATGCCATTAGCGCAGACCGGGAAATTCTCTGGCGTAAGGTAGACCGCCCTGGCGTCATCCAGCCGGACTGGATAGTAAGAAACGGCGGAAACGTGGACCCCGGCAACGAGCCAGCCAAGGAAAAGGAAGAGCATTCTGCACATGAGCATGTTTGCGATGGTCGGTCTTCTGGCAGAGCCCGCACCCCACGAGTCTGTTCACGCACGGGTTGCCCGCGGGCGCCGCGTTTGTCTGGCTGGGCGGCCGGCCGGCAGCGGGCGGGCACCGGCGCCCAATTCGACATCGATCCGTGCGATCGACCCGGACCGCGCAAAGATGAGCGCGCTGGTCGCCGCGTCGAGGCTCCGGCCGCTGCAATTCCGCCCGCCCTGATCGGCAGACCGAATGCGCAGACGCGCGACGCGGGCGCCGCGATGATAGACGACCGGCACGCCGCAGAAGGTGAAGGCTAACGTGCCCTCCGGCAGTTCAAACTCTGCCTCTCGCCCCGCTGCGTCCACGTAACTAAAGACGCTTGGAGCCGTTGTGAACTCGGTTTCCCGCAGAAACTTCGGGGCGAACGTAATCGTCCCTTGGGCGACTCGCACGCCGAGCTCGCCGAACCGGGTAAGCAGTTCCTCCTTTACTTGGCCGGTCATGCCAGGTTGCTGCGCGCCGGAATGACCGGGCGTGTGGGAATAAGGATCCGTGGGGAAGGCACCGTAAACGGCGGGCGCCTTGTTGAACCCGAGGCCGGCGCGGACGTCGTAGTAGATCTCCGCCAGCTGGGCAGCCTTGGCATGCTCGACGGCCAGGGCTGATTGCAGGTTTTCCTGCACCGCGAGCAGGAGCTTGGCCACCATGTGCCAGTAGATGCAGCCCAAGCCCTCGTAGCCGAACATCGAACCGCTACGGCCGGTGAAGGCACGGTGGTTGAAAACCTGTTCGTAGATTGCCTTCACCTGCGGGCTATGGATTCGCAGCGCCTCAGCCCAGCGGGGGTCAGCCGCTAGAATCTGCAGCCGTTCGTCCAAGGCCGCGCCGTTGACGAGATCGGGATGAAAGCGATGCCGGCCGTCGACATCGCAAAGCACCAGGCGCTTGTCACCGGCGGCACACAGCTCTTTGAGCAAGGGGCACGTCACGACGACGGAGGCAGGGATGACATTGCGTTCCAGAAAATCGGGCGTCCGGCGGTCTGGATAGAGCAGATAGCTGTGTTGATCGGCGCGGTATAGCGGACTGTGGCGCAGGGCCGTCATGAGGCTGACGGCTTCGTCGGCGTGAAGTAGACCGGCGCTCAACACGGCCACTTGGCCCTCGAGCATGGGCGCGAGACGATGAATCTTCAATGCCGCAGGCTGCTCGGTAAACTCGAGCAGATTATAGGCGTGATACAGTCCGTCGGACCGAAGGTTGAGGCGGATGGTATGGTCGGTGAACGCCAGGGACCGTTTGATTAGCTGGATGATGTCGACTGGCTTGACCGCCGTCGGGAGGCCGAGACCATTGCGGTAGACATTGACCCGGTAGTCGGAGCCTGCGTTCGCGAGAAGGTCGAGCAGGGCGCGGCGGTCAACGTCGGTGATGGTCGGTTGCGCGAGCAGGTGCTGATGAGTCTCCAGTGCGGCGAGCACCCGCGGCAGGAGCGCAGCCACGGCACCGGACACCGGCACGGGTTCACTGCCGAGCGCGGGCAATATCTTCAGGCAGTAGACCAACAAGCGACGCAGATTGCAAAGCGTGACCACTGACACGCCGTAACCCACAAGCGCGTTATTGGCGTCGTTCCATTCGGGGCGCTGGGTGTTCATCCAGATGCCACCCCCGGGCACGAAATTCGTCAGACGCGTGAGGATGAGAATCAGGAGCTTTTCGGTGAGGTTGACGTGCAGCACCCCGCCGGCGGCTCCGTGCACGAGGCGCGCGTCTGTGCCTAACTGGCCGGCCAACAGTTCGATCGCATTGTGCTGCGCGGCGGCGAACTCGATGGTTGCATGCGGATTCTGCTGTATCGCCGCGTAGCCGAGGATACGATATGGCACGTTGGCATAGCTGAAGAGGTCGCGCCGCAGCCACGCCTCAAGGCGCCCCGGATGGAAGCGGCCGGACCATTCCAGCAGCCGCAGCAGATAGACGACCTGATGGTCGCCCCAGTAGCCAATCGTTGCCCATGGATTGTCGTGGTCGGGCACCTCCCACTCGATGCCGGCGTGCGACACGCGGTAGGGATTGTAGCCATCAACGGTGGAGGCATTGACAAACTTGGCGATGATGCTTTCGAGAAACTCCGGGAAGCTGAGGCAGAGAGCCTCCCAATTCTGGAAGATGTCGCGCCAGTTGCCCTCGTGGTTAAGCACGCGCTCATTGTGCTCGTCGCGCACGCGGATGCGGAAACGATTCCACGGACGGCTCGGATCGCCGTGGCGCCGGCTGAAGGTGAGAGGCAGGTATTCCAAACCCAGGCGTTCGAGATCGCGGTCACCGCGGGCGGCGATGAGAGCGAGGAATCCGGCCCGGGGAAGCGTCCCGGGCAGTCCGGCCAGGAAATCCGCGTGCCGCGCCGCGACCGGGCGATTCCGCGCTCGCACGAATGCGGCGAAGCCACGACCCGGCATGTGGTGACCGTCGACGAAAATGCCGCCGCGCATGATATTGAACAGGACGTTGGCAAAATGATGGGCCGTGGTCGTCTCCGTGCCTCCGGCCTGGAGGCCGTCGGCGGAGCCGACCAGCGTTCGCAGCGATTGCGTGGAGGCGTCGACCGCAGTCAGGACCGCCGCGGTGAGACCGCCGGCGGCCAGCGCCCGCCGCCGCTCAGCGACGACCGCCTGCGTGAGGCCAGTATCGGCGACTATCAGCCACCGTTGCGTCGCGCGCGGTGCAAGCAGGAACGCGGAGCTGACGGCATATGTGGCTCGCACGCCGCGTTGGTGTTTCTCCATGACAGGCTTTTCTTCTGCGTAAAATGTATTCAGTTGAGCGTCGGACAGCAGAATGTCTGCTTCCGGCAGGCCTTCGGACCAGACGATGCTTGCCCGCAGGGACTCCACGGGGATCGCGCGATCCACGATGCCGGCCGCCAGCGCATAGACCGCGAGGGACGTCCCAGACAGCAACTCAGCCGTCTTATAGGCGTCAACGAGACAGCTGCTTTCAGATTGCAGTCGGTACGGAATGCCGGGTGGCAGCAGATTGCGCAGTCCGTCAAGCACGCGAACAGGGACCGGGCGGTTCTTGAGGTTTTCCACCTCGCATCTGCGCACAAAGCCATGCGCCTCGGCGGTGGACCAGCCGTAGCGGAAGGCGAGGCCGAGCAGGTGGTGGATTTCTTCGAACCACACGCGGTCACCCTCGACGCTCTTATAGATGTTGCGCGTGATCGCGTTCATGCGCGGCCGATGGGAGGCAAACGGCTCCCAGAAGATCTTCTGATCGTCCGATCCAACCCAGAGTGCACTGAAGGGGCCGACTAGCCCGGCACTGTCGTAAATCCGGTCGACGGTCTGGTAAGGGAAAAGCGCGTGCTCGGCGTCGACCCGGCCGGCTGTGAGACCGCCGTTGCTCGCTAAGAAGAGCCACAAGTCCGATGAGCTGACGACGTTCATAAAGAACGCCGGCATACGGTCGCAATTGGAGATGCGATAATAGCGGCCCCCGAAGGCATTCACAAAGGATCCCGTAACCCGGGAGCGTCCAGAAAGGCGGGGAAGGGCTGGCTTCATGGCGGTAACTTAAGCCGCGGACAATGCTGTATAATGGATTCAGGCGATCCCCCGGAGGCGTCCCGCCTTTATCAAACATGGCCCCGATCAGGCAACGTGGGTTGGGAGGCATCCCCGATGCGGGGCAATCTCGGAGGTCAGAGGAGGAAGGAAGAACGATTCGCCTGCAAGGAACGTGGGGGTGAAGGGAGGGCGCATTTTCTAGATGACGGACCTGGTGGAACCAGGTCCTTTCAGGACCGCGGAGGTGCAGCCACGGTGGTGCCTTCGACCAAGCTCGGTTCGACGAGAATCTTTCGCCGGGGCGAGGAAGGATGAAGGATGCGGCCCATCAGCCGTGAAAGAGCGGAAGAGCCGATCTCCTCGTGAGGCACCTGCAGCGAAGTCGCACGTTGAAGCGGCGGCGGCGGTTCCAGGCCGTCGAAGCCGGTGATCGAGCAATCGGCGGGAATGCGCAGACCGCGCGTCTGCAGTTCCTGAATCAGACTGTAGGCCTGGTGGTCGGCGGCACAGACCCAAGCGGTGACGCCGTCCCGGCGGATCTTTTGATAGACGAGTTCGGCGATCTCGGCAGATTCATGGCGTGGAGCCGCCTTGTGGATGTTGAAGATCCAGTCGGACCGGAATTCGAGGCCGTTTCGGAAAATGCCCTCGACGTAGCCGCCAAAACGCCGGTAGCCCCACAGGCTGGGGACTGGATAATGCCAGTGCACGAAACCGATGCGTTTGTGCCCGAGCTGGACAAGACGATCGACCATGGCGAGAAAACCGGAGGCATCGTCGACATCGACCATGTCGAGCCCCAGGGCGGCGTATTCATCGAGCACGGACACCGTGGAGATTTTCCGGGAGATCATTGCCACGGCGTGCTCGGGAAAAGGATAGATGAGAATCGCGCCGCGCCAGTTGGCGCTGCGCATGTGACGAAAGACGGAGTGCCGCTTGGAAGTCGTGTCGAAAGTGGCCGGGTTTTGATAGCTCACGTCGACCGCGAGGTGTTCAAAGTGGGCGCGATCCTGAATGCCTTGGAGGATGTAGGGGAACGTGGCCAGCACGACATTCTCAGCGGGGACCCCGATGAGTACTCCGATCGTCATTGGTTTGCTATGACGAGATCGGCGGACGACACGCGTAGCCCGCCCCCGATAGCCCATTTTTGCAGCAAGCGTTTGAACGCGGATCCGTGTCTCCGCTCCAATGGTCGGGTGGTTGGCGAGGCTACGGGAGACGGTCGTGCGCGAGAGTTTTAGGATTTCGGCAAGTCGTTGTTGATTCACGGGAGTTTGGTCGGCCAGTGGTGGAACGGCAGCTGGACTAATTGGCGATTATTATACGGACATCTTGACATAATCAAGACACAAAAGTGCGCACTAAAATGCCAATCTGATGCGCAAATTCACCTCATTTTTTAAGCGAATAGCCCGGCTATGAATATGTATCTAACTTTAGTCCAATAAATAACTGACATAACACAGGGTGGATTAAGGTTCACATTATAGGTAACATAAAAGCGCACATAATTGTTGACAAACCGGGATCATTTCTCTCTTAATCACCCGATTTCACTTCTGAGTGAATCCTCCATTCCCCGGTTACTCCGATTGGCCCCTTTTGTCTCTCACCCCGTGGTGTGCCGCCACAGCCGTGGCGGCAAGCTCGCTCGGGGAGGAGACGAACAGGTCTTCGGCTATTTGTTGTAGCACCTAACCATACCCACCCATGACACCCCCAAAGAACGCGATCTTTGATCGCCCACTAACGGCGTTGCTCGCCCTTGGGCTCGCCTTGACTCCGATGGTTCGCGCCCAAATCGCCGCGCCTGCTGCCGCCCCTGCTGAGCAGCCTGAGGTGGTGAAGCTCTCGCCCTTCGTCGTCAGCACCGACAAGGACAAAGGCTATCTCGCGACAAACGTGATCTCGGGATCGCGCGTGGATACCGCGATCAAGGACATTCCGATTCCGATCAACGTCATTACGAGCGAATTCATCAGCGATATCGGCGCGACCGATTTGCGCAGTTCGCTCGCCTACGCCGCGGGGATCATGCTCATGACCCAAAACGACTTGGAGAACACTGCTGGCACGTATGGCAGCCCTTACGGCTTGGGCGGCGTGAACAATCCGCAGGGTCTGACCGCGAACATCAACGACGTGCAGCTCAAGATCCGCGGCTTTGTCACCAACAACACCCTGCGCGATGGCTTCCTCCGCGGAAATTCGAGCGAAGCCGTCAACATTGACCGCATCGAGGTGGTCTGCGGGCCGAATGCCCTCCTCTACGGGACCGGTAATTTCGGCGGTGTGGTCGATTACCTCACCCAGCAGCCGAGGAACGTGGAACAGGGCGACGTCAGTTTCGTGTACGGAACGTACGATTTCATGCGCTCCGCGCTGGACGTTACGGGGCCGATCAGTGCCGCGAACCACCTCGACTTTCGCCTGGCGGGGGCTTGGGAGAGTTCGGACACCAACATCCAATACCAAAGCAACAAGCATTATTTCGTCGCGCCGTCTATCTCGTGGAATCCGACGCCCACGACCTCGATTCTGGTCGATTTTGAACATGGCGAATCCCAGCAGTACGGATACGGCTTCCAGGCCGAGCGCGCCGCGCAGGGAACCGCGGGCACCCCCATCAACAATGACCAGCTTGAAGCGGTCGCCTTTTACTTCCCGCCGGGCGCGGATCCGAGGACGGTCAATCTCTCGGGTCCGAATGTCTTCAACGACCAGCAGGAATCGAACATCGAAATCAAGGCCACCCAGCGGTTACTCAAGGAGACGCGCTTCCTCCCGGAGGTGAATTTCCTCCTCGGCTACAATCACGCGTCTTGGGCCGCCCAGACGCAGAGTGTCAACGGAGAGATCACCGGCCCTATTCTACCTGGAAACCCGGGATATAATCTGTCGCAGACCATCTCCACGTACGGAGCCGTCAACGGGATCAACGGCGAGAGCGTCGCCAACCTCAGCCTTGTTTTCGGAACCTTCCCCAACTCCGTCAGCAAGTACGCTTGGAACCAGGCCAACCAGTAAACCATTCGCGACCAGGAAAGGGCGGAGATCACGGCCCGGAAGTCCCTCTTCGAAGGGAAGTGGTATCACATTGAGGACCAGGTTCTCGCGGGCTTTTCAGCACTCCGCAACCAGGTGACGAAGAACAACTGGCAAACAGTCCCGAACCTATATAGCTACAAGAGCCCCAACGATCTCACCCCGATTGTCTTCGGACACCAGGGAGACGGCACAGCCGATCCAGCCCTGTATCAAAACGACCTGGATAACATCAACAAGGTCTGGGACGCGGGCTATTATCTGAATAATTACGTCAAGCTGCTCAAGGACGATCGCGTGATTCTGATGAACGGCGTGCGTCACGATAAGGTCGATAGTTGGTCGACCGACACGACGATCAGCGCACCGGGCAGTACGCCGAGCACCGGAGTCAGCCGGGCGGTTACGATCGTGGCAAAGTCCTACCAGAACGGTGTCATGATCAAGATCACCAAGAACCTTTCGATTTACGGCCTGAAGTCCGAGGGCCTGCAGCCGAACTTTGGTGGTCTGCACAACAGCATAACCGGGGCGCCTGTAGGCGCGGACAGCGGAAAGAGCAGGGAACTGGGCATCAAGTTCGACTTCTTTGACGGAAAGATTTCCGGGACCATCAGCAAGTACACCATCACCAAGACGTCCTGGGTGAACCAACCCTGGTACGTGCCGGCCCCGATGGGCCACATTTACTTCGATCCGAGCAAGCCGATTGTCTACGAGTTGTCTGGCGGGTTCAATGCGCTCTTTGCTCCCGACTCCCGATTGCCCGGAGTGAACCCCAGTGGCCAGGGCGGTTCTGCTCAGGTTGACCCGACAGTAACAGCAGCGTGGAATGCGGCGCTGAATGCCGGGGCGATCACCCATCTCTCCCCCATTACCCATGCGGCCGCTGGCGCCAACAGTATTTATATCAACTGCAGCACGACGGCTGGAGCCGCCTATATGGATGCGGTATTTGCGGCCACCCAGAACTCCACTTGGAACGGCGCCTGGCCGGGCTGGCTCTATAATGGCGCTGGATCCGATCCCAACACCAACAATGCAACGTGGGATGCCACCGGTTTTAGTGGGAAAGGGTCTGCTGCGTGGCAGGTCATCGACCAATCGAAGGGCTACGACGGCCAGATTCTCTATACTCCCAATGAGCACATGCAATTTGTGTTCACGGGGTCCGTTAACGCCACGGTTAAGCGGTTGAATCTGGGCCAGTGGCCGAAGTACCCGTACCCGCAGGATAAGTGGGCGGTCTGGTACTTCCCGAACGGCAGCTGGGGCCTGATGAATGAACCCCTGACCGTGGCCTACGCGAATCCATCGGATACCTCGACGCGCACGAATGCCGGTGTATTTCCGGGTGACGACACTCCCAGATATGCCTACAGTCTCTGGGCGAATTACAAGTTCACCGACGGGCGGCTGAAGGGCCTGACCGTGGGCATCGGTGGAAACTGGCACTCACAGGAGGAATTCTACTCCGGCGTCACCCATGGATCCGGCCAGACCGAGATCAATACCGCCGGCCAGCCGATCATCGCCTATTCGCCGTCTCAGTTGCTCGTCAATCTTTTCGCGAAATACGAGTGGAAACGCTGGGGGTACAGTCAGCACGTCCAACTCAACGTAGACAACGTTTTCGACGATCAAAAGTTATACGGTCTCATCTATTCCACGCCACTCACGGCTAGGATTTCGTATGGCATCGGATTCTGACCGGCACAGGCTGGAATAGCAAAGACGGTACGATTTCATCCACTGCACGCTGCTTTCCATGCGGATCGAGTTTGCCTATATATTCTAAAGACATTTAGGCGCAAGGCTTAGTATGCGCGCACTGGTGCATATCCGGTGCGCGCTTTTTTCCCAAGACCAGGTAATGTCCTGTACCGGCTGATTGATCACGAGCACCTTGTCCACCGATGCGGTCGGCCCTCGATGAGGGCGAGGAAAAATCTCGGGTACCACAGCGTGCACGGCCTTTCCCGAATGAAGACCAGATCGTTCCTCTGCTTTCTTCTTTTGGCCCTGTCCCTGCAGGCCCGGCAGGCCATGATGAACGTCCATGCCAGGCAAGGCATGAGCCTAGACGGGAAATGGAACTATATTATCGATCCCTACGATGTCGGTTACTTTGACTATCGCTACCAGCCTTACGACCAGGTGCCCGATCCAGCCGGCGGTTTTTTCCTCGACCGCCAACCCAAGGACAAGACGGAGCTGGCTGAATATAACTTTGATCTAAGTCCCACCTTGATCGTGCCGCGGGATTGGAACTCGCAGGATGACAAGCTCCTCTATTACGAAGGGACGGTCTGGTATCGGCGGTTGTTCGATTTTCGAAAGTCCCTCCCGGCCGCGCGTTTGTTCATCTGTTTTGACGCGGCCAATTACGAGGCCGATGTTTATTTAAACGGCAGGAAGCTTGGGAAGCACATCGGCGGCTTCACGCCCTTCGAGTATGAGATCACCGATCTTGTCAAAGAGACCGGCAACTCGCTGGTCGTCCGGATCAACAACCAGCGCCGGCGCGAAGGAGTTCCTACGCTTAACACCGACTGGTGGAACTACGGCGGGCTGACCCGGGACGTCCTGCTGGTCGAGACACCGGAGACGTTCCTTGCCGATTATGCCATCCAGCTGAAGAAAGGAACCCGCAACGTGATCGAGGTGAAGGTCCAGTTGGATGGACCGCATAAGCGGCAGGCCGTGAGGGTCGACATCCCTGAACTGCAGATCGCGGCGGAAACCGTGCCCGACGAAGCAGGTCGAGCCAACATTGAGTTTCCGGTCGACGATCTGACCTTGTGGTCGCCGGAGAATCCCAAGCGCTATCAGGTGACGGTATCGTCCGGCGCCGACCGGGTCGCCGATCAGATCGGTTTTCGCAGCATCGAGGTGCGAGGGACCGAAATCCTGCTAAACGGCAGCCCCGTTTTCCTGCGAGGCGTTTCCATCCATGAGGAAAATCCCTTGCGAGGGGGTCGGGCGGGCTCGGAAGAGGAGGCGCGCATGCTGCTGACTTGGGCGAAGGAGTTGAACTGCAATTTTGTCCGCCTGGCCCATTACCCGCACAATGAGTATATGGCTCGGCTCGCCGACGAGATGGGTATCATGGTCTGGGAGGAGATTCCCGTTTACTGGACCATCCTCTGGGACAACCCGGCAACGCTGGGGAATGCCAGAAACCAGCTTACGGAGTTGATCGAACGGGACAAGAACCGCGCCAGCGTTATTGTCTGGTCGGTAGCCAACGAAACACCGATCAGCGCGGTCCGGAACCAGTTTCTGGAAACTCTGATTGGCCTCGCCCGATCGCTGGATGATACCCGGTTGGTCTCGGCCGCCATGGAGGTCCACGGCACGACGAGCGATTCGGACGTAAGGGTTGTGGACGATCCCTTGGGCGAGTTTACCGACATGGTGAGCTTCAATGAATATGTCGGATGGTACGATGGGCTGCCGGATAAATGCGGCCGGATCAAGTGGTCGATCAAGTATCAAAAGCCGGTGGTGATCAGCGAATTTGGCGGCGGCGCGCTGCAGGGATTTCATGCTGACAGGCTGACGCGCTTCAGCGAGGAATACCAAGAGGACCTTTATCGCCAGACTCTGCCCATGCTGCAAAAAATCCCCCAGTTCCGGGGTGTGACTCCTTGGATTCTCTGCGATTTCCGCTCGCCCCGCCGTCTGTTGCCCAACATCCAGGACGGCTGGAATCGGAAAGGGCTGATCGGTGAAAACGGCATCAAGAAAAAAGCCTTCGACGTCCTGAAGGCCTTCTACGATCAGATGGAGAAACAGAGTGATCAGTAAGCGAAGTAGCCAACCGCGCGTGTGCCGAAGATGAGTGAAGCCGCCTTTTATCCCGAATGAACAAACCAACGGTCCCGTTCGCCCACGCCCCCCATCCCATGCTCTCGACCAACAGCCATCTCACTGTCCGGGAAAAAATCGCGTACGGTCTCGGTGACACCGCCTCGAATTTTTTCTTTCAGTTCTTCAATCTCTTTCTCCTCTTCTACTACACCGACGTCTTCGGCCTCCCGGCGGCCGCGGTGGGCACGATGTTCCTCGTGATCCGGATCTTTGATGCCATCATGGATCCGCTGGTGGGGATGATTGCGGACCGCACGAATTCCCGCTGGGGCAAGTTCCGGCCCTTTATCCTGTGGGGCGCGCTGCCCTATGGCCTCCTCGGCTTCCTCATGTTTGTCAACCCGTCCCTGACGCAGCACGGCAAACTGGTGTATGCCTATGTGACCTATGGTCTCATGTGGGTCGCCTACACCGCCATCAATATTCCGTACTCGGCCCTGATGGGCGTGATGTCGCCATCCTCGGAAGAGCGCACCTCGCTCTCGACTTACCGCTTCATGTGCGCCTTCAGCGCGCAGTTCCTGATCGGGCTGACCGTGGTGAAGCTGAAAGACTTTCTCGGCGGCGGCAACGAGGCGACCGGGTTTCGTTACACCATGCTGCTTTTCTCGGTCATTTCGGTGGCGATGTTCCTGTACACGTTTGCCATGACCCGTGAGCGGGTGCAGCCGCCGGCCCATCAGGCCAGTTCGCTGCGCCGCGACTTGGCGACTCTGCTTCGGAACCGGCCGTGGGTCGTCCTCTTCTTTTCCGCCGTGTTCGTCCTGACGAACACGGCGATGCGCGGGGCTTCGATCATCTATTATTTCAAGTACGCGGTTCGCAACGAAAGCAAGGTGGCGCTCTATATGGCGATCGGCTCGCTGGCCTTCATCGGCGGTGTGGCTTCGACCAAGCTGTTTGTGCGCTTCTTCGAGCGCCGGTCGCTCTTGCTCTGGCTGACCGTTCTCAATGCCCTGATCATGGCCAGCTTCTACTTCGTCGATCCGCAGGCGCTTTGGCTGCTCTACGTGCTGAACATTCTCGCCAGCTTTGTCGTCGGCCCGACGCCGGCGATCCTGTGGTCGATGTACGCCGATACCGCCGACTACGGCGAATGGAAATTCGGCCGCCGGACCACCGGGCTGGTGTTCTCCGCGTCGGTCTTCTCGCAGAAAATCGGCCTCGCCCTCGGTGCCGCACTGGCGGGATGGATGCTCGATTACTACGGGTTTGTGGCGAACGTGGCCGAAAGTGCGCGGACCCTTATGGGCATTGATCTGATGTTCAGCATCGGCCCCGCCGTCTTCGCCATTTTGGGCGGTCTGGCCATTTTCTTCTATCCCCTCACCGAGGCGAACGTGAAAACGATCGAACAGGATCTGGCCGCACGCAAAGGATCGGCTGCGGCCGCGGGAGCGGCGACCGCCTGAGAAAGGGAAGGGTCCCTTATGCCCGAAAAACGATTGTGCATCCGTGCCGCGTTCCTCGCGGGGTGCATTCCCATGACGCTCTCCGCCGCAACCGCACCGACGACGGGTCGCGTCTGGTCTCTGATTGAGACCGCCCGCGACAACGGCCACGTCCTCACCCCGCTGGCGGCACCGGCCGCCGCGCCTGCCGCTTCCGCCTCTGCTGCGGACACGATCGCCTGCGACCTGCAGCAGCAGTGCCAGGAGATGGTCGGCTTTGGCGGCGCGCTCACCGAGTCGGCGGCCTGGGTGCTGGCGCAGCTGCCCGCCGACAAGCGCCTTGAGGTCATCCGTCGTTACTACGACCCCAGCGAGGGCATCGGCTACACGCTCGCCCGCACGCATATCAACAGTTGTGACTTTTCACTCCACATCTGGGCGCTCGACGAGACCGTTGGTGACTACACTCTGGTCTTTTTCACCCTCGAGCCCATGCGTCGCTGGGTCCTCCCGCTCATTCACGACGCGCAGAAAACCGCCGGTCGGGACCGCTTTCACCTGCTCGCTTCACCGTGGAGTCCGCCCGCCTGGATGAAGACCAACCAGCGCATGGACGACGGTGGTTCACTCCTTGCCGGATTCCGCCCCTCCTGGGCGAACTATTTCGTGCGCTTTGTCCAGACGATGGAGACCGAGGAGAAAATCCCCGTCTGGGCGCTGACCGTGCAGAACGAGCCCGAAGCGAAGCAGACCTGGGAGTCCTGCCTCTACACGCCGGAAGAGGAGCGCGATTTCGTGCGCGATCACCTCGGCCCGGCACTCGCCAAGGCCGGACTCGGTGGCGTGCACCTGCTCGCTTGGGACCACAACCGCGACCGCCTCGAGGCCCGCGCCGCGGCGGTCTTTGGCGACCCGGCCTCCGCACGCTACTTGTGGGGGGCGGCGCTGCACTGGTATGTGAGCGAAGATTTCGCCGCTTCCTCCCGCGTGCATGCCGCCTATCCGGACAAGCGCATCCTTTTCACGGAAGGCTGTTGCGAAGGTGGCGCGAAGCCTGGTCAGTGGGACCATGGCGAACGTTACGCGCACAACATGATAGGCGATTTCCGCAACTGGGTCTGCGGCTGGATGGACTGGAATATCGCGCTCGATGCCCAGGGCGGCCCCAACCACGTGGGCAATTTCTGCGACGCGCCCGTGCTCGTCGACACCAAGCGCGGAGAGGTGCGCTACCAGAGTTCGTTCTACTACATCGGCCAGTTCAGCCGCTTCGTGCGACCGGGGGCGCGCCGCATCGTTTCCACCGGCGGACCAAAATCCCTGGAGTCGGTCGCTTTTGTGAATCCCGACGGTGCGGTCGTGGCGGTGGTGTTGAACGCGACCGACGCTCCGGTCGATTTTGACCTCTCGGTTGAGGGAGAGTCGATCACCTGCCGCATCCCGGCCCATGCCATCCAGACCTACGTGGGTGCGGCGCGCAGATAGGTTAGGCCACACTGCGGCCCGGTCATGCGCCGGGCCGCGCAACACCAGCACTTGCATGCAACCATCCTCCAGCGTCATCCCTCACGCGATTTTTTCTGAACTGGCGATCCACCGGCTCGGCTGCGGCATGCTCATCGGTCTGCTCCTCTGTGCGCCGGCCCATGCCGCGGATGCCGCGGCCCCGGCCGTTGCGCCCGCAGCGACACTGCCGGGCGGCGCGCGACCGTTTCAAGCGGAACTGGATGGCAAGTGGATTGGCAATGGCGTTTGCTTCAGCCCATTCCGGCCCGGGCAGGCGCCGGGGGAGAGTTATCCGGGCGAGGCGCAGGTGCTGGAGGACCTGCATCTGGTCAACCATTACTGGCAGCTCGTCCGCATGTATGACTTTTCGCCCGTGGCGGAGACGACGCTGAAGCTCATCCGCCGCCACCAGTTGCCCATGCGCGTGATTCTGGGCGCTTGGATCGTGCCGGAAAAGGACACGGCCGGCCGCACGAACAATCGCACCCAGATCGATGGCGTCATCCGGCTCGCCAACCAATACCGTGACATCGTCGTCGCGGTCAGCATCGGCAACGAGACCATGGTCGATTGGTCCGACCACCGGTGCGAACCATCGCTTGTCATTGACTGCATCCGGGAGGCGCGCCGTGCGATCACCCAGCCGGTCACCACCGCCGACGACTACAATTTCTGGAACAAGGAGGCGTCGAAGCCCGTCGCCGCCGAGGTCGATTTCATTACGCTGCACTGTTATGCGCTGTGGAACGGACGTCAGTTGGACGAGGCCATGGCGTGGACCGAAAAAATCTACGACAGCGCGGCGGAATTTCATCCCGGCAAGCAGATCATCTTGGGCGAGACGGGCTGGGCCACCAAATATGACGCCAGCAAGAAAGGGCCTGGCGAGGAAGGGGCGCTGATGAAGGGCGAGGTGTCCGTCGCCGCGCAGGAGAACTATCTGCGGCAACACTACCAATGGGTGAGCCGCCGCAAGGTCGTGACGCTGCTGTTCGAGGCGTTCGACGAATCGTGGAAGGGCGGTGGGCGCGCCACCAGCCCGGGCGTCGCCGAGAAGCATTGGGGGGTGTTTGATGAAGAGCGCAATCCCAAGCCCTCCTTCGCCGCGATCATCCGCGAATTCTACCGCCCGGCCGTGCCACAGGCCAAATGACCCGGCTCAAACCAGCCCGTGCGCGGCAAGACGCGGGTGACACCATCGCGCCCGCCGATTTCGGCTGGTTTCGCTATCAGGCCGGCTGACCTTCCGCCGTCTGCAATTTTAGCAGCCTTTCCCTGTGAAATTTGTTCCCTTCTTTCTCCTTGGCTCGGGTCTTGCCGCGACCGGGCATCTGGCTGCCGCGCCCCCGGCGCTCATCTGGAGCGATGAGTTCAACCAACCGGTGGGCACAGGCCCTGATCCGACGAAGTGGAACTACGATTTGGGCGGCGGTGGCTGGGGCAATCAGGAACTCGAGGTGTACACCGACGCATGGGAAAATTCCGCCGTTGTGGCTGATCCTGACGCCACGGACGGCAAGGTGCTCGCCATTATCGCAGTCCGCACCGCGGCAGGGGGCTACACCTCCGCGCGTCTCAAGACCCAGGGGCTGTTCACGACCGCCTACGGTCGGATCGAGGCCAGGCTCAAATTGCCTATCGGCGACGGCCTCTGGCCCGCCTTCTGGATGCTGGGGGACAACATCGGTGCCGTGGGCTGGCCGACGTGTGGTGAAATCGACATCATGGAGAACTTGGGCCAGGATCCCACCCGGGTTTACGGCACCTTGCACGGACCCGGTTACTCTGGCGCGCAAGGTCTGCAGGGCGCTTACACGCTGCCCAACGGCCAGCTTTTCAGCGACGACTATCACGTCTTTGCCGTCGACTGGTCGCCTGACTTGATCGAGTGGTCCGTTGACGGTCATGTCTACCACACCTGCACCCCTGCGACGATCCCGCCCGGCACTCGCTGGGTCTTCAACGGCGCGCCGTTCTTCCTGCTCCTGAATCTTGCGGTGGGCGGAAGCTGGCCGGGCAATCCCGACGCCACAACCGCCTTTCCTCAGACTCTCTACGTCGACTATGTCCGGGTTTATGCCCTGCTGACCGTCAGCACGCTGGCGGGGCAGGCTGGAACAAGCGGCAGCGCCAACGGCACCGGCACCGCCGCCCAGTTCAATCATCCCTCCGATGTCGCTGTCGATAGCGCAGGCAACATGTATGTCGCCGACACGAACAACCATACAATCCGGAAAATCACATCGGCCGGAGTGGTGACGACGCTGGCCGGAAGGGCCGGGAGCAGCGGCAGCGCTGATGGCACGGGCACCGCCGCCCAGTTCAATCATCCCTCCGGTGTGGCTGTCGACAGCGCCGGCAGCGTCTATGTCAGCGATACCGACAATGACACAATCCGCGTGATCACGTCGGCGGGGGTGGTAACGACGCTGGCTGGACAGGCCGGCACCAGCGGCAGCGCCGACGGCATGGGGACCGCCGCCCGATTCAACGGCCCGTCGGGCATCGTGACAGATACCGCCGGCAATCTCTACGTCGCCGACACCCTGAACCACACCATCCGTAAAGTCACTTCCTCCGGCGTGGTCAGCACCATTGCCGGGATGGCCGGGGTCAGCGGCACCGCCGACGGCACCGGCACCGCCGCCCGCTTCTACGGGCCCCAGGGACTGGCCCTCGATGGCGCCGGCAATCTCTATGTGACCGATACCAATAACGACACCACCCGCAAAGTCGTCACCTCCACCAGCGCCGTGACCACCGTGGCCGGACTGGCTGGCAGCATCGGGAGCGACGACGGCCCTGCCAGCCAAGCGCTGTTTTACTATCCCTCCTCTGTGGCCGTCGACGACGCCGGCAATCTTTACGTCGCCGATACCGATAACCATACCCTCCGTGGAATCACCCCGTCCGGCGCGGTCAGCACCATCGCCGGGATGGCCGGATCCAGCGGGATTGCCGACGGTGTGGGCGTCGCCGCCCGCTTCAATTTTCCCACCGGCATAGCGGTGGACAACACCGGCAACATCTATGTTGCCGACACCAATAACCATACCATCCGCCTGGGCATATTCCCCGCTGCTCCTCTCATCACGACACAGCCGCAAAGCCAGACGGTCACTGTCGGCGCCAATGTCCAGTTTTCCGTGACGGCATCGGGCAAGCCGGCGCCGAGCTACCAATGGTACCTCAACGGCACCGCGCTCAGCGGCGCCACCGGTGCCCGCTTGAGCTTGGCGAACGTGCAAACGACCGATGCCGGCAGTTACACCGTCACCGTTATCAACAACTCCGGCACTGTGACCAGCAGCGTGGCCACACTGACGGTAAACTCCGCGCCCGTTCCGCCCTCCTCGTCCGGTGGGGGCGGCGGCGGCGCGATGGAAGGGTGGTTCGTCATGGCCCTGGCCTTCCTTGCTCTTGTGCGTGCCCGCCGATTTCGACCGGTTCCACTACCCGGCCGTCCGAACTTCCGCTGTCTTTCCATATGAAATCAGCCTTTTGTTTTCTCATCGGTTTGGGTCTTGCTGTGACCGGACATCTGGCTGCCGCGACCCCGGCGCCTGTCTGGAGCGATGAGTTCAACCAACCGGAAGGCACAGGCCCTGATCCGATGAAGTGGAACTACGATTTGGGCGGCGGTGGCTGGGGCAACCGGGAACTCGAGGTCTATACCGCCGCACGGGAAAATTCTCGCATCGTGGCTGATCCTGACGCCACAGACGGCAAGGCGCTCGCAATTCGCGCAGTCCGCACCGCCACGGGCGGCTATACTTCCGCACGCCTCAAAACCCAAGGAAAGTTTGCGATGACCTATGGCCGCGTCGAAGTCCGCATGAAACTGCCCCGCGGTCGCGGAATTTGGTCCGCGTGCTGGATGCTCGGCGGTAATTTTGGGATCGTTGGCTGGCCTGCCTGCGGGGAAATCGATATCATGGAAAACCTTGGACACCGGCCCAAGACGATCTACGGCACGCTCCATGGCCCTGGCTACACCGGCAGCCGTGCGCTCCATGGTTCCTACACGTTGCCTGACGGCAGGAGTTCTGACGACGGCTATCATGTTTTCGCCATCGAATGGTCACCCAATCGAATCCAATGGTTCGTCGACAACCACGTCTATCACGTTTGCACGCCCGCCAGCCTGCCTGACAATACAAAGTGGGTCTTCAATGACCGCCCGTTTTCTCTCCTTCTTAATCTGGCGGTGGGTGGCGACTGGCCCGGTATTCCCGACCCCACCACTGTGTTTCCGCAAATGCTCTATATCGATTATGTCCGTGTTTTCGCTCCAGATCCCAAATCCTGATCCGTGGATGAAAGTCCACGGCCTGCAGCAAAGAGAAATCGCAAATACCACAACAAATTTCAGTCACGCCGACTTTCGGCAGGTCGCATCAGATAGCCGGCTGCATTGTAAACAGATTCCATCAATAAGATTCCACCTCATGCCATGAAAATCACCAAAGCATCATCCAACGTGGGCGTTGGCGTCGCTCTTTTTATTCAGAGCACCATTTTCGCCACGACCACCATCCATGGTCAGCAACGGGATTATAAGGAGGCCCAGGCGTTTATCACCGCCGAATCCACGCACGAGTTGCTACATGACATGGGCTTCGGCGCCTTCGCGCCCATTGAGCAGCCTGATGAAGACTATCCGACCGTGATGATAGACGTTAACAAAACGTTTCAGACCATCGAGGGTTTCGGCGGGGCATTTACCGATGCGGCGGCGGTGACCTTTGCCAAATTGCCCGAGAAGTCACAGGAGCAATTCCTGAAGGCATGTTTCGATCCTGTCGAGGGCAACGCCTACACGTTATGCCGCACCACCATCCACAGCTGCGACTTTTCGGATGAAATGTACACGTATGATGAAGTTGCCGGCGACACCGGGCTGAAACACTTCTCGATCCAGCACGACGAGAAATATCGCATTCCGTTTATGAAGAGAGCGATGGTTGCTGCGAAAGGGAACATCAAGATCTTCGCATCACCATGGAGTCCGCCCGCCTGGATGAAGACGAACAATGACATGCTGCATGGCGGCAAATTGAAGGCCGAGTACGCCCAAACCTGGGCCGAATATTTCGTCAAATATGTCAAGGCCTACGAGGCGGCGGGAATTCCCATCTGGGGCCTAACCGTGCAAAACGAAGCGATGGCGACCCAGGTCTGGGAATCATGCATCTTTACCGCGGCTGAGGAGCGCGACTTTGTCCGCGATCACTTGGGGCCGGCCCTGCATAACAGCGGATTGGGCGATGTTAAGGTCATGATCTGGGACCACAACCGGGGAATCATGTATCAACGCGCCCAAGTTGCCTATGAGGATCCCGAGGCCTCGCGCTATATCTGGGGAACGGCCTTTCACTGGTACATTGGAGACCACTATGAGAATGTCCGCATTGTCCACGACGCCTTCCCGGACAAGAAACTCATCTACACAGAGGGAGGAATGAACGGATCTTGGGCATCGGCAAGGCGTCTGGCAAATAGCATGATCATGGATCTGAACAACTGGACGAACGGGTGGGTGTTCTGGAACCTGCTGCTCGATCAAACCGGAGGTCCCCGTCATGTTGGGGGCGCATCGGGATCGAACATCATCACCGCGGATCTGGCGACGGGGGAGCTGGTCTTCAATCCGCCGCATTATGTGTTCGGGCAATTCTCCCGGTTTATCAAGCCGGGCGCCAAGCGGATCGCCTGCACCTCAAACAATGACAATTTGCTCGCCGGCGGTTTTATTAATCCGGACGGAAAAATCGCCGTGGTCGTTTACAATGCAAGAAATAGCGATCAGCTCATGCAGCTGTGGGTGGAAGGGAAAGCCATCAGATATACCCTGCCTGCGGATGCGGTGATCACGATAATATTATGACGGCGACCATTGATAAATGGCTGGATTTGAGCCGGCCTGCTGACTGGAGTCACGCATGGGAGCGACACAGCATGAGAGTTTGGATGGATAATGTTGGTTAAAATTGATATTTCATTTCATGAATATGACAGGCTTCTTTTTTGAGCCCCGGTGCGCTCAATCCGGGTTTTTGTCCATATTGACGCACAGTCGTGTACCGGGATTTATTCTTGCCGGTTCGCTGCTGATGCTGGCGCCCGCGAGAGCGGGCGACCAGACCGGCGTGGGCGACTCTTGGCTTGCCAAGTACAAGGGCAGGCCATTCTCGGATGGCACCTTTGCCGGCCCCGCGGTCATCCCCGGAAGGGTGAAGTGCGCATACTATGACCTCGGCGGTGAGGGAATCGCTTATCATGACAGCGATACCGTCAATAGCGGCAGCGGCACGCTCAACCCGGCCAATGGAGACCCACTGAACGAATTCCGCATGCACGAGGCCGTTGACATATCGTACACCAAGGGCGGCGGCATCGATGACAACCCGTTCAACCGTTACGCGCCGCCCATGCGTTCGCTCTACGTCGGCTGGACGGCGGTGGGCGAGTGGATCAACTACACGGTCGACGTGAAAAAGGCCGGGGCATACGCCCTGTCGATCCCGTACACGTCGAACGGCAATGGATCGATCAGTCTGACCCTCGATGGCGACCAACGCCTTGCGACCATCGAGATCCCGTCGACGAACGACCCGAAGGACCCGCTCGCCTGGCGACAGTGGCACCACTGGGCCCTCCTGACCGACGCAGCGACCGTGTCACTTCCGGCGGGCCGGCATGTGCTGACGCTGAAGATCGAAGCCAACGGCAACATGAACCTCGACTCGATCGACTTCCGGTCGGCGGCCGAAGCGGCTCCACCCGTCGCGCCACCTCTAAAGCCAGCCACCGCATGGACGCCGGCGGACGGGGCAAATCATCCGTTTGGCACGCCGCGTAGTGTGCGGCCGGGCCGCGTGGTCTGGACGCACGACCCGAAGGCGGCCTCTTGGGATGGCCGGACAGGGAACTGGTGGGAGGACCGCTTCAACGATCAGACCGCCATCGACGGACTGGTGTCGAATGGCATCCGCCGGCTCTCCGACACTGCGAGCGATGCGGCCGCATGGGATGCGCTTTTCCGGGCTTTCAACCGGAGATCAGGCCGCGGGGATGTCGGCTACCGCAAGGGCGAGAAGGTCGCGATCAAGATCAATGAGAACAACGCGTCAAGCCACGCCGCGACGGCCGAGATCAACGCTTCGCCCCACCTCGTTCTTGCGTTGCTAAAAACGCTCGTGAACGGCGGAGGCGTGCCGGAGGCTGACATCACGGTCTTCGACGCGAGCCGCTACATCACCGACGACGTCTACCAGAAGAGCCACGCCGTCTTCCCGGGCGTGCGCTTCGTGGACAATGCGGGCGGCGACGGCCGGATCAAGGCGACCTACGTGGACGGCGCGATTTTATACTCCGTTGACACCAAGCTCGCCACGGGACTCGCATCCTGCCTGGTCGAGGCTACCTACGCCGTGGACATGGCCATCCTCAAGGGTCACGTCAGCCAGGGTGTGACACTCTGTGCGAAGAACTGGTACGGCGCGACGAGCATTCAACCCGACTGGCGGAAGAACTTCCACGATTACTTCGAGGCGAAGCGCGACGGAAGTCCGTCGCACCTGACGTTCGTGGACTTCATGGGGCACAAGGACATGGGCGCGAAGGCGGTTCTTTTCCTGATCGACGCCCTCTATGCCGATGATCTCGTGAACGGGCCGCCCCACTTTCGGTGGAACATGTCACCATTCGACGGCGCTTGGCCCTCGAGCGTCTTGCTGTCGCAGGACGGTGTCGCCATCGACTCGGTCGGGATCGATTTTTTGAGAAGCGAGTGGCCGAATCTCGTCGACCTCGCGTATTGCGACAACTACCTCCACGAGGCGGCGCGTGCCGAGGCGCCGCCCTCCGGCAGCGTCTACGACCCGGAGCGGAACGGGACGCGCCTCAAGAGCCTTGGAGTCCATGAGCACTGGAACGACGCGATCCACAAGCAGTACTCCCGAAACCTGGGCACCGGAGACGGCATTGAGCTGGTCTACGTCCCGGCGACTCCCGGCAAGAGGTAGCGGCCAAGGTCACCTGTGCGGTCGCATTGCTGCAACGCATTCAATTTATGCAACAGCGCCTGTTCGGTAATACCGGCCTTCGTGTCAGCTCCATCGGCTTCGGCGCTTGGTTGCTCAATAATCCGCTCCAAGGCGGCCCGGACGAAACCGAATCGATCCGGCTTGTGCATGCGGCGCTCGATGCGGGCTGCAACTTCTTCGACACCGCGCCCGGCTACGGCGACGGCGCTAGCGAGCAATTGCTCGGGCAGGCGTTGCGTGGGCGGCGCCGCGAGGCCGTGATCTGCACCAAGTTCGGACACACCGGCCTGCACACGAAGGATTTCTCGGTAGCCAGGCTGCGGCCCTCGCTTGAGGGCAGCCTGCGCCGCCTGCAAACCGACCAAGTGGAGGTGTTGCTGCTGCACAATCCGCCGGCTGATCGGCTCGACGGCGCACAGGCCGCCGATCTTTACGGCGAACTTTTAATGTTGCAGCGCGAAGGCAAGCTCCGCGCGTTCGGCGCCTCGGTGGACTGGGGTGACGAGCTTCGCACCATGACGGAGTCGACGCCCAGTCGGGCTGCCGAAGTGCTGTTCAATATTTTTCACCAAGAGCCTCGTTTTGCTTTCGCAGGCGCCGCTGCCCGCGGAGTCGGCCTGATCGTGAAAGTACCCCTTGATTCCGGATGGCTCTCGGGCAAGTACGACCGCGTCAGCACGTTTGAGGGCATCCGCAACCGTTGGCCTCGCAGTGTGATCGAACGAAGGGCCGGCCTCGTGGAACAGGTGCGGGCGCTTCTTCCGGCGGGAGTCTCGATGCCGCAAGCGGCACTGCGATTTGTTTTGGCCCACCCGGAGGTCTCCACCGTCATTCCGGGGGCGAAAGACGTCACCCAATTGCAGGCCAACGTCTCGGCTGCTCAGGAGCCGCTACCGGCAGCCACGATCGCCGCCTTGCGTCAATTATGGCAGGACGAGCTGCGAGGCCGCCCGCTTCCTTGGTGATTCACCACCGAGCCCAGAATCACGCGAACCGGAAGCCTCACACAAGGCCACTCCCGTTTCAGGGGAGAGGGGCAGGTTCCTCGGCAAGCCTCATGAGCCTAACGCGGTAATCAAGAACAACGTCGAATGGATTCTCATGGCTCGAACCTTGGAGATATTTGATGTAGAAACGGACGTTTCGGCGTTATGCTGAATGCCATGACGAGAATCTCATTCATCGTCGCGTTGCTCCTGATCTTCGCCCTGCCGCTGACGCCTGGTCTGCAAGCCGGCGATTCCGACACCCGCCCGCTCCAGCTCATCAGCTCCACTGAAACGGTGATCCCGGCGGACCTGCAGTCGCTGGCGATCGAGAACCCTTACGTCAAGTTTCAGGTCACCGTGAATGAGAAGGGAGCAGTCGTCGACTATCTCGCTTTGGAGGCCTCCCATTATGGGCTGCTCGCCAGAGCCGAGGAGCTTGTTCAGAAGGCGAAGTTTTTACCGGCCCTCGCCAAGGGGAAAGCCGTTCAGACCTCCGCTGAAATCTACGTGAGTTTCTACGATCCCGTTCAGCGGGCCTACTTCGACGGTCTCGGGATCCTTCCCTACGGTTCTTCGACAATAGGTGCGAGTGAACGCCGGTTCTACGAAAACTCCAAGGACCCCTTCGTTTACCGCCGCGCCAAGCCCGCCGAGCTGGACCACCCGGTCGAGCTGCGCGAGGGGAAGATCATGGTGATGACCGATCCGGCTGGCCGGCCCGCCGCCGGCCAATGCGTCATCGAATACTACATCGATTCACACGGCGAAGTCCGGGCTCCACGGATCGTGAAGGCCGACAATGACACCGTCGCTATGAGCGCCCTGTTGACGGTGGAGCACTTGCGTTATGCGCCGCCTACCCGACACGGCGTGCCCACCTACGTGCGGGTTCGCCAGCCAATGAGCTTTGGGCCTTCGACCGCGGCCAAGCCGGCGGCAGAATAGACGCAGCGCAGCCCGGGCTCAATCGCAGCCGCACTTTTTTTGCTGTCCGTGATAGCTGAACGCACCCGTTTTTTGCCAGAACGTGGTCCTGCAGGGTCGTTGGTTTTGAGGTGACGGTGTGCGGAAACCAGCGAGGCTCGGAGCCAGTTTGGGCAGAACCGCGCCTCGGTTTTTGCAGCGAGTGACCGGAGGAGATAATCCAACGGAAGCGCGAGCAAGGTTGGTGCGCGGAAGCCGGGTCCTTTGAGCCGAGCGTGGTCGGGAACATGTTCGATGGTCACGGATATACCCGATGGCCGGGCTGCGCTCGCGAGAGGCTCGGTTTCGGTAGATCGCCTCCAGCCCCATCTGGCGCATCAAGCGCTGCACCCGCTTGCGGTTGACCCGGTAGCCCTGCCCGCGCAGCCAGCGCGTCATCTGCCGGCTGCCGAAGAACGGATACGCAAAGTGCGTTTCGTCGATCACCCGCATCAGACGCAGGTTTTCATCGGCCTCGGGCTGCGGCCGATGGTAGTAGGTCGAGCGTACCCCGACAGTTTTCATGCTTCGCCGTCATACGGCGCCTAACGCGGCAAAGCGTGAAAAACTTCGTCTAGGGGGGCGTTCTGAAGGTGGCCGGCTACCTCTGCCGGGGTCATTTTGCGTGATCTTCGCGGATTCAGTTCTGGGTAGTAACAGCTGGCCAGAAACATGGCACCCGGAGGGCGCAAGGCCGCATTCGCTAAATCAGGTAGTAACAGCTGGCCAAAACCCGAATGTAGTAACAGCTGGCCAAATTGGCCAACTTATGCTCCCCACGACACTTTTGTCGTGGGGACCACAACTTGGCCGTGCAGGGTAGCATAAATTGGCCAAGCCCGCCCCAGAATAACCGGTCGGGATCATTGGGAAAGATACCATCAGCTGGCCAGAAACCGGGTTTGATTACCAACAGCTGGCCAAAAACATGGTGGAAATAATCGGCCCAACGTCAAAACTCGCCGCATGATGAAAATCATCACGTCCCCGTGGGACCAGGAATTTGAAAGGTTCGTGTGCTCGGCAAGAGTGAGCCTGCGCGTTGCGGCCCCGTATTATGGCCTCCGGGTGATTGAGTCCATCATGGAGAAGAGCGGCCCGAAGGTCCGAAAGAGTTTCCTGCTGGCGCTCTCCGACGCCGGCGTGCGAGCCGGCTCGCAATCGGCCGCCGCCATTATGCGCCTGATCAACGCTCCGAGGTGCGCGGTAAGGCTCGGAATTGGGCTGCACGCCAAATTCGCGATCGCCGATGAGCGCACCGCGATCGTGACGTCCTCCAATTTCACGGAGGCCGGACTTTTCAGCAATGTTGAGCTCGGAGTGCTCATCGATGAGCCCCGGTTTGTACGGGCGCTTTTGAAGGAATTCGATGCGAGGTTTGAGGAGGGCGGTGTGCCCAGCGCGCGCAGGATAAAGCGGCTTTGCAGAGTGCAGGCAATGACGCGGCCGCCTGCGGCAGGGAACTCATACGGCAACCGGCTGCGAATCGTGAGGAGCCGTTTGTCGCGGCCGTCGGCGAGCCGCCAACCTGCGATGGGATGGATCTTGGTCCACTCCGAGGACAAATTCGGCGGACCAGGTCAGGATAGTTCCCCGCAGGAAGAGTTGGATGCGATGGCCGATGCGGGTTCGATTCCCGGCGACACGTGGAATTGGAATGCGGGCCGGCCCCCGAGAACGGGCGGGCCGCGCACGCTTTTGATGTCATGGAAGGGCCACGTTTTTGCGGAATGCATGGCTAGCGTAGAACATTTACGGAAGAGCTCTGGGGGCGCTTTCAGATTTCGGCTGGAGAGCTACGAGCCGTATATGCCTCTAAGGCTGACAAAGTTGCTGCCCGGGGACGACCGCGCGCGGTATCACCGCGGCCTCATCCGGCTGGATCAACGAATCATCGACAGATACCGGAAGCTGACTCGTGGCAGCCGCTAGTGAGTAGGCCATACCTGCGCAAAGCTAGAAAGTCGGAAAGAAAGTCTTCGCTCAGATACCAGCTTCCGGTCTTTGACAGCTTGAACCCCTGCTCGTGCATCCAGTCAATACGCCGCTGAATCCACAGACCGGCATACCTCATACCGATGTTCAGTGATTGTCCGTTCCGGACAACGCTGTGTGACCCCTCAAAGAAGGCGAGACGTGTTACGAGTATGTCTCCGAGAAATTTTCCAACGTAATTCATGTGAGCCTCGCTGGGCTGATCCCTGACGGTATTGGTCCGCACCTCGGCCGCGACGCCAAGCGCAACCGACCGAGACGGCTGACCGACGAGTCCCGAAAACGCATCAAAGAGCAGATCGTCGGTGAGAAGTTGACCGGACTCACTTTTTCGAGCCACTCGGAGGGTTAGTCTGGGCGGTTATCTGAGGTGGAGAGGAGATTCTTCTCGGCCGCAATACGTCTTGCATCTTTACCATTTGCAGCCACTGACCCGTGTTCAGAGCAGGAACCTAAACTCCGGTTTGTAATCAGGCGAAAGATATTTATCCTGCCACTTATCGTCCTTCTGTAACCCGTTCCAAGCCGCGGACCCTTTCTTTCCAAGAATGTACCGCCAACGGTAGTGATCGTAAATATCGAAAACGTGGGTCGCATAGGCCTGCGCCAGCGCCTGGTTGCCGGTAACAATCACGAGATTCTCGTCGTTATTGTAGGAGGCCCGATATCCATCATTATGGCTGCCAGTAATTACGGTCGGGTTTTCCGAGAACGGGTCGATGACCACGGTTTTGTCATGGATAATTGCGTGGGCTTTGGGCGACGCCTTTAGTAACTCTTTTTGGAACGAGGCAAACTGGTCGTTGATTGCGGAAGCAGCGACCACCTCGTCTGGGTCCAGACCTTTTTGATGATACAAGTAGGTGGCCTGAAATGCGTCCACGGCCTGCGGGTCGGTCGCCGCACCACGAACGAAGAGTTGCGGGTTTGCGGTCTGCGCGACACCAACCGCATCAAGGATGCTCGGAGAGCCTGGTTGAAACACGAGAAATACGACTCCTTCCCTGGCAGCTTTGATCCGCGTAAACACGTCGGCCATATCGATGGGAGCCGGCGGCGAGTCCGCTGGCTTGTTCTTCAGCGCCGTGTTCGGTGAAAAGTAAAGCGTGACCGGAGCGCCCCCTACCATTGCGGGAAATGGTTTGCGATTAGCGGTCCTCAAGGCCGCTCCTTGTTCACCGTTGTCAGCCTTCAGCCGCTGCCAATAATCAAAGTAGTCCCGCGCGACATCATCGGACTCGATGATAATAGCGTTGTTAGACTGCGCACACAAACCAGTCGATGTCCAATTCGTGCTGCCGGTGAGAACAGCCCTGGGCTGGTTGTTGCCATCCACATAAAGGCAGAATTTATTGTGACCAATGTGTCCATTTCCCACCATGCGATCGGTGACCGAGACTCCAGCTTCATGCAGGGTTTGACGGGCCGGCTTGTTCTCCGCATCGTCGGTCCCGGTGTTGGACAGAATGATTTCTATCAATCCTACAGACGCGACAAGCAACTGAATCAATTCAGTGTCATCGAGCTCATAGAGCGCAAGATAGCAACGGCCGCCCTGAGCCGCCGCGCGGTCGATAAGCGAGCGGAGCGCCATGATCATTTCGCCTGCAAGTTGGTTCCGCAGGGTATCACCCGGCTGGTCGATGCGGTTTGTTAGCACTTGATAGTCTGGCGCACCACTGGGGCCGCTCGGCAGCGCATGCGCGAGGAACTGGGTCGATAAAATGCCGCGATTGAAATACGCCGCGAAATTGCCGCATTGGGGAGTCAGCGTCACCGCCCGGGTGATCAGCTGCTGGGCGAGTAATGGTTGCAGATCGCCTGGCGTCCCGATCATCGGCGTGATGGCATAGGTGTAGGTGCGTCCACGAGTGGCCGTTAAATCGCGCCAGTTGAATTTCTGGACCGGCCACTCGTTGGTCGTATGCGCTTCCCACTGGGGGTTAGGCGTTCCGGCAAATCCCACCCACGCAGGCAGCGCAGTGGTTACTCGTGTTTGAGTATCGGTCCGCTCGATGCGAAAGCCAAGACAACCATTCAGGCGTTGGTCGTACTGCCAGGCTAACAGCACGACATCATTGTTCGAGTAAGCTACGGCTTTGGACATTGGGATGGCGAGTTGAAGTTTTGCTTATCCGGCAAAGTGCAGAGCAAGAACTCTGTGAAATCCAATTAACTGCGATTCACGTCCTGTTCCATTTGCTCATTTGGGGACTTGGCGGAACTGCTGCGACGGCGCGGAGTTGGCCGGATGTTGGCGGCAATAAAACCGAGAGGAACAGATTCAAAGGTTTCCGCTGGTCGCGTAGCCTCGCGATAATTCAGCTTCGGATGCTCCCGGGTCGATTTGAATGCCGTCAAAGAAGCCAGGCAGTTGCTCCGGTATGCCGATGTTGTCCCCTTTGCCGTTTGGCCGGACGGCTTGGCGGCGCAGGCGGTTGATCTGCCGAAGAATATTCCACTCATCATGGCTGCCGAGGCTGAAATTGGCGCTCGCCCGCAAGCCATAGAAGCGAACGTATTGCCGGCGAAGGTCGCCCCATTTGAGGCGCAAATCCGTCTGGTTTTGCTTTGCTTGGTCGGACAGTCCTATGTCGTCGCGCCACCCTCGTCGCCAGTCGATGCCCGCAATAGAGTAGCTATCGCAAAAATCCGGGTCGGTAATGAATTTCCTCGCAAAGTGAGCTTCAATCGCCGCGGTAAGTGTTTGGCCACCGCTCGCTGCGAAGTATGCAGCCACGTCACTTGGGCCGAGAAAATAGAAAGCATCAAAATGCTGCGCGGTATTCTTCAGGGCATCACCTGAACCCTGGCTCGTGAAATGGTAGGGCGGATCCACCCGATCCTCGACCAGGACCTTGGTCCACATGCGCATGTAGTCACCTCCAAACGGAGCCGGCCGGCCGGAGATAGGGTCATTGGGGGTCAGGCTGCGCAATTCCGCCAAATCGTAGCCCAGCGTTGAAGCGTGTTGCCCCATCAGTCCCGTGCCTTCTTTCGATTCCATTTGGTACTGCGTTGGATTAAGAATCCAGAATCGTTCGCCCCAGCGGGCGAGCAAACGCCGTTCGGTTGCTTTGGCAATTTCTACATTGGTGCTTTCGTCGCCGCCTCCTCGGGCGCTGATCGGGCAACTCAAATAAATGATCAATTTTTCTTCCACGCGTGCCCGGCGGATGTCGTTGCGGATCAACTCTACCTGACAGTCAAATAATTCGCTCCAATAGTTTTTGTGCCAGCTGAATTGGATGGGAAACCCCAGCACTGGCTCCGCACTTTCGATTTGCCCGGCAAGGGTCGGGTCTATCTGCGTCGTTTTATTGGCCATACGAAATTCGATTGGCAGCGGTAAGTCGAAGTTTTCAGTGAAACCACTTTCCGGCAAGGTCGGACACCGATAACGGGCCGGTTCCCCAGAAAAGGATTCCGGCACAGGTTCCGCAAAGTGGCCAGTTCTTGAGCATGGAGCTAAAATGGCCGGAGTAGGCCGACCATTGCAAAGTTGTGAAATCCTACTTAGCCGGCGTGGGAACCAACGGCCCAATCTTCTGGGCGACCTCCATCGCCACCGCACGCTCGCGGGTATGCTGGTAGATAAGGTGTGGCGTGTTCATCGGGATCTCCGCATTACCTCAAAATTCAGCCGTTTCGGCCGCCGTTCCAGCAGCGATGCGTATCTGGGTGTTGCCACTAACCAGCTGCTTTTTTACCTCAGTGTTCAATATAGGATTCAAAAGGAGTTCGTTATTGGTGAGGGCTCGTGCGCTAACGCCGATTGCCGGTAGGATCTGGAGCAGTCCAGGTCGGGTGTTGAAAAAGCCAGTCGGGACAATCTCGCCTTGGGCGTTTAGCGAGGGCTTGATGGCGAACGTTGCCGGATCGACCGCGCCCTTGACGATTTGCACCGGATCCTCCGACTCCAAACGCAAAACTGTCATGGCCCGTCCGAGCCCATCCATGTGGCCAATAAGCATGGCCAGCTCTGCAATCTGATGATCTTGCAGCCGCTGGTAAGCCGCGTCTTCACCTATCCCGGGCGTGGAATCCAACCGACGCAGACCCGCGAGCACTTCGCGACGGTTCTCGCGTTCGAGTTCAGCGCGCAGCGGGGCTTCCAGTTCGTGGGCACGGTGCGGCGACGTGATGATCCGCGCAGTCCAAGCGAGGGCCGCCGCCTCCAGCGCAGTGAAAATGCCCGGCGGCGCCTTTTCGTGCTCCAGCACATGGAGCACTGCGTTTTCGGCGTGCTCCAGCGCCCGGCGGCGGACCACCTGCTGCTCCGCTTCGGTAAGCTGCGGCCTTGGCGGCCGGCCCACCCCATAGGCGTCGAGATAGGCATTAGTCAAATACATCGTGTGATGTTCGAGACCGTAACGGGTGCGCGTGGTCTGGTAGATTTTTTGAAAAACCAGTTCCTTCAAGAGGCGCGAGACATAGCCGCCGGTTTGCGTGCCATTGCGCCATTCGTCTTCGTTGAACAAGAGCGGCAGAGAGTAGGGAGCTTCGAAACGAGCAAGTTCCGGATGAAGCAAAAGCACATAAACGAGGCCGCCAGGGAAATGAGCCCCGAAATTCCAGCCATAGACACCGACCTGCGCCCCGCCAACCGTAACTCCTTTGTCGCGGTCATTCGGGATATTTGTTTCATAAGGAACCAAAGGGATGCGCGTTCCCTTCAACGGTGCCGGTTCGACAAGAACCTTCCCAGCAACAACATCTGCCAGGGGTGTCTCCACCGACGGCGGAACCAAAGGCGGGACCTCCCTTGCTCCAAGGCCGTTTAGCTCATTTAGCCTCGAAATAACAGAATCGGGCAGGAGGCTCTGCATGACGCCAGGAAGAAATGACTCATCGGGAATACTCAAGGCCGTGAATACGTCCGAGAGCGCGACGAACTGGAGACAAAGGAACGCAAGCTCCACAATCTGTGCGTCAATCTTGCGGCTGTTCGCCTGGGAATCGAATACCTGAGGCACCGCCGTCGCGGCAGCGGCAGCGGCTGCATCGGCGGCTGCATCGGTCTGTCCTTTCGCGATCGCCCCCGCGCGTGCTGCACGCGCCGCGTTCAACTGATCCATCCATCGGCACTCAGCGGTGTAACGCGTGTCATTGTCTTCGCTCAAGGCGGCGCGCAAGCGCTGGTATTGTTGATCGTTGTAAGACTTAGGATTGGTTGAAAACGCTGCGGCGAATTCAAGAACCTGTAGTTCGAGCTCAGTGTATTTATCGCGATTCTCGCGGAAGGCGGTGAGGTTGGTCCACTTCCTCGCAAACTCGGCATCCAACAGCCCGTGTTTCTTCGCCGTGAGATAGCCAAGAACGGCATGGTGAGTCATCGAGTACCAACAGTGCCGGCTCTGCGCGATGAAGGATATTGCTAGCTCACGCGTCACGCGATCGACAAAGCCGGACATTTGAATGCCATTGCGAAAGGACGGCTCGTCAAAGATGAGCGTCGTCGAAAAGTTTAACTGTTGCTCAAAAATCGCCGGGATTTGGAGAAAATATCGTGCCAAATTATTGGGGAAAGCGACGGGATTTAGATTGCCGCTCCAAATCCAGTCGCTCATCGACTGTAGGCCTTTCAACCAATTGGCATTGCCCAGCGAAAGATCGGCATCAGGGAGTGGCAACGAACAGGGTGTGCGGTTGTCTTGGCTGAGGGGTATAACGTTTGAAGGCATGGCGCTAGGTCTCTGGTTGTAGTCAGCGTTCCGAATGAGTGATGTTACCTTCCGCATCGACGAAATTTGTATGCAGCGGAGGCAAACTAAGTTCAGCGCGCTTGCTGCTGAGCAGGGTCTTTGTTTCCGCGATGGCTTTCAATGCTTCGGTGTTGCTCAGCCATTCAGCCGGAAGATTGAGCACCCCGCCATGCTCTGGGGGAGCAATACCGCGGACGAGCGTACGTTTGATCACGCGGTATTGACGGGTATCTTCACCCTGAATGGCCGGGTCGGACGGATCGACTTCCACGCCCGAAGCCGCGCCCCGCGTCGAGAGTTGATCCAACTCTGGAAGCAAGACCCACAGTTGTTGCGCTTGGTAGCTCTCGACCGATCCAGCAACGTTAGCTTCGAGCCCTCTGAAGTGGCAATATTCGCCAAAAAACCGGATATCCTCAAGCTTGAGTATGCCCTGCTGAACCATTTCATCCCGGACCCGAAAACGGTTGAGATCGATCATTTCACTTCCGGAGGTATCAACCAAGCACACATTGGAAGCCTTGCTCAGGATGGAAGTATCAAGCATGATGGCATTGGCTCCGACGTCCGCCGTAGCATCCACCATCGCTTTGATTACCGCTCGATTGGTCCGGTCGCCCGAAGCCAGCCGAGGGAAAAACGTCTTATGCGGAAACAGCTCGTTGACGCGGATGAACGTGCTGTTGGATCCTTCGGGCAACACCTTTTTCTGAATGAGAGTGCCGAGCGAAACTTGGCTCTGGTCGGAAAATAAGAGCTGCCCATCTTGGTCGCGCAGAGTGCCCACGGAAAATTTCGCCAGATCAAAAGCCAGAGGATCCTTGGGCGAACTCGCAAAAAATTCTCGCAATTCGACCAACACTCGACGGACCGCATCGATGGTTTTACGCTCGTTCCATAACGCCACGTCCTGGGCGAACAGGACGCTCATTACCTGACAATGACTAAATTCTTCAGTCCGATGCAAAGTGAGCACGACCTCGGCAAGGACCTCCTTCAATTTATCCACGTCCATGCCGTCAACACCGACCTTGACCAAGTTGGCACCGTGAACCTTGGTACCCATTGAGCACGCGACCCCGATCGCCGCTTGGGAAGCCTTGCCGGCGATCTCATAAGGAGACTTTTCGATGGCCTGCCCTGTCTCCGAGCGTCGAAATAGCAACTGGTCCTCGCCGATATTTGTACTCAATTGTATTTCTAAATTTCGCTTGTACCAGAGAACCGCATCGCTGACGGCCATGATCTGTTGGGGCTTAATGTTACCCAAAGCACTCCTTGGGTCTTCGCTATCAATAATGCGCGCGCCACCCAGAATAGCTTCACGAGCTTCTTGCGCATTGAAAACACTGCATAGAAGTTTGCGATTAAACATGTTCATATCCTAGCCTTCACGTTGAAATCTGTGGAAAGTGGATCCGGTTCGACCCTTTAAGGGCCTTAGCGGGAGCGTAAAATTGTTGGTTGATACCGTTGAGCCAAAATCAATTTCCCTAGTTAGTGGGTAGATTGTGTGATGGCATTGCTACAGACAATCACGCTTGCTCTTTCACTTGGGCAAACCGAGATGGACTCTCAGTCTTCGCCGCTGCACCAAGGGTAGCCAGCTCGAAAACCACCTGATTTATGGTAATCCTAAAGTATGGCTTGAGTGCCCTGCCTGTGCTTTACGAGGCTGGGGCAGGGAATCAGATGAGACGGATGAGAGCGATGGCCAGCGCGTGACGCAGAGTAATAGCCGAAAGTTGTGGATGGCGGGTTGGGCGGGCAAGTTGGGGGTGCTCAAACCACAACCAAAATGCCCATCCACAACCCACCACAGGAAAGTCACCACGAAGAGGAACGATTCACAACGG
>Ga0208563_1000198_pt1 | contig 63336 bp, 57 predicted proteins | sample June2015DPH_17_1_2_FD_184717 | JGI IMG/M metagenome (GOLD analysis project Ga0208563, IMG submission 184717) | Peatland microbial communities from SPRUCE experiment site at the Marcell Experimental Forest, Minnesota, USA - June2015DPH_17_150... | ecosystem: Environmental > Terrestrial > Soil >... | reverse complement strand
CGGTCCCCGTCCTCAATGGATTGCACCACGACTACCGGTATGATCTGTGAGCCGGAAGTCCGCCCTATAATCTCGGACGGGGTTTTCGGCCAGCACAGGGTCAAATTTCAACCGGTGAAAGTGGGTCAATTTTGAACCGGTGTTGACAGATCCCGCCCTTAGTCCTCCAATAGTGCGAAGAATCGGGCCTTGAGGATCTGCATGGCGTCCTGAACGTTGGCTCTCTCATGTTTCCTTTGAGATATATCTGCCAAGGCAACCTGATTTGCGCGCTCGTCGATCACATGTGAATCTGGCCCATTGTCCCCGCCCATTAGTCTCCGCGAGGGTACCTGCGGGTATCTGCTTTTCAGCTTTGAACGGTTCACTTTTTCAACTTCGAATGGCAGAATTGTCACATTTCTTGACACTGGTTTGAAACCGATGTAACATACCAACGATTGCGCAATGGTTTGCGTTACCGATTGCGCAATCGATATACTCCTTTGGAGGGAAAGGCCGTGCCAACCATCAAGGAGGTTGCAGAAAGGGCGGGGGTCTCCTCGACGACTGTCTCGCATGTCATCAACGACACGCGATTCGTTTCGGCTACTGTCCGCGAGAAAGTCTTGGGAGCGATGAGGGAGATGGATTACCACCCCAACGCGCTTGCCCGGTCCTTGAGGAGGGGCGAGACAAGGACCCTGGGCTTGATCCTGCCCGACAGCGCCAACCCGTTCTTCGCTGAAGTGGGTCGTGGGATTGAAAGGAGCGCCTTCGAAAACGGGTACAACGTGATCCTGTGCAATACCGATGGTGATGCTCGAAAGGAAGCGGTGTATGTCGATGTCCTAATTGAGAAACATGTGGATGGAGTCGTTTTCGTCGCCGTGGGGGAGAACAGCGATACGCTCCACCGTCTCCTGGATATCGACCTTCCAGTGATTGTGGTCGATCGTGACTTCCCAGGGATCGATGTCGATGCAGTTCTGGCCGACAATCACCAGGGAGGTTACATTGCCACTCGCCATCTGATCGATCTCGGTCACCGGCGAATAGGTTGCATAGGTGGCCCCTCGCAGATTACACCAAGCGCTGACCGAGTGACAGGTTACCGCGCCGCATTAGCTGATGCAGGGATTGCAGTGAGCGAGGAGATGATCGGATGCGGAGACTTCCACCCAGCGTCGGGCCAATCTGCAGCTCGTTCCTTGATGGAGTTGCCTGATCCACCCTCGGCGATCTTTGTTTGCAACGACCTAATGGCAATCGGCGCCCTGCGCGCTGCTGGCGAGAAAGGTCGAAGGGTACCCGAGGACCTAGCCGTTGTGGGATTCGACGATATTGAACTGGCTTCATATACGAATCCTCCGCTTACTACAGTTGCCCAGCCGAAGCAGGAAATCGGACAAAGAGCAACCCAACTGCTGATCGAACGAGTGCTCGATAAGAGCATCCACCCACGCAGGGAAAGTCTGTCAATGCACCTCGCGATTCGGGGTTCATGCGGAGCACGAAGGTAGGTGTTGGCTTGGTCGTAGTCGGCAGGCCGATCATGGATCTTGTCATTTTCGCCGCTCGACACCCCTCCTTTGGTGAGACCCTGATTGGAAAAGAGTTACCGAGGTATCCACGGGGCAAGGGCGCGAACCAAGCGATTGCCGCACTATTGGGGGCCGATGTAACGATGGTTGGGGCTGTCGGGACGGATGCCTGCGGCGATCTCCTGCTGGAGGAACTCAAAAGCGAGGGTGTGAATACCGGCTTCCTCTGCCGTGACGCCAGCCCGCTGACTGGCATAGCTCTGATCACGGTGGATGACGGGGGTCAAAACGCAATCGTGGTCGTTCCCTGCGCTAATTCGTGCGCAGGCGCAGGAGACATGCCAGTGGCAGAGTCCGCAATCCGTGCCGCAAGTCTCCGGCTCGCGCAGCCCGAGTGCTCGTTGGATGCGGTCGCGAGAGCCATTGGCGGGGCCAAAGCTTCTACAATCGAAGTCGTCCTGAACTTGGGCCCGGCCCAAGTGCTTGATCAGGGGTTGCTGGCTTGGGTCGACTATCTAGCACCAAATCGATCGGAGCTTCGACCTTTGGCTCGAGGACAGTAAGCTGATGTGGACATCGCACACTTGCTGGATATGGGTGTGCGGCACATCGATGTGACTGCGCGTGAGGGGGGTGTGCTTGTTGCTGATCGGGCCGCTGTCGTGTCGATCCGTTCACACAAGGTTCCGGTGGTCGACACGACCCCGGCCGGCGACGCCCTTGTGAGTGCGTTCGCGGTGGCGATGTGATGGAGGGGCGCGGGCTTCGCGAGGCGGCTGAGTGGGGCAACGGTGCAAAGGCACTAGCCCTCAAGCGTGAAGCAGCCCAGGCATTTCTGCCTTGTCGCGGTGCTGTGGAAGAGTCACTTATGAGGGGGGCACGCGTATCTCCGCCGCACAATGCATATTAGCTCGAAGCGTAAATGATCCGGAGCGTGAGGAATTCCTCCCTTGGCAAGGGAGTGGCTGCGAAAGGAACGATGCCACCTCTATGCTAGTGGCCACATATCCGCAGCTGCACTCCATGGATCCGTCATCGCGGAAGATGCGCCGTACTTGAGTTCCTGTAAACGGTGGCGGGCCCCGCCAAGCCGAGTGACCATCTACTGTGGACCATGCTTAATTGCAGGCCCCGGTGAGAAAGGAGGTGCCAGTGGGTCAGAGTATCAAATTCTCCTGCCCACGTGGGGTATCAGGCAAGACGGAAACAATCGCGGCACGGCATAGGCTCGATACATGGAGGAACGGAAATGTCCGGTGAAAAGCGATACCTACTCACCCGCCGGGGCATGGTGAAAACGATGGTCTTCACCGCGGTGGGGGCTGTCCTTGCGAGTTGCAGATCTGCTATATCAACGCTTTCCGCAGCAACTACGGCGCCAACATCGGCCGGAGCAACCGCCGCACCTGCAGTGCCAACATCGGCTGGAGCCATCGCTGCACCTACCGTAGTGAGCGCCAAGCCAACGACTCTGAAGATGCTCACTCACGCAAGCGGGTTTAGCGATCAATTTCGTCATACCGCCGTGACTTTCCAGCAGCAAACTGGGGTCGGTCTGGATATCACCGAGGTGCCCTTCAACGATCTCCAACCAAAGATGATGATGGAACTTCTTGCCGGCAGCGGGAAGTACGATATTTACCCTATCACAAACGCCATGCTATATGCTGCAGCGCCATACCTTGTCGACATGACCCCACTATTCACGAGCGACCTACTGGCGGACCTCGGACCCGCCACCGTCGAACATTGTAGGGATCTGGATGAGGTTCTGCGGGCAGTCCCGTTCTATACGTCGTTGCCGGCGAACTTCTACCGGACTGATCTCCTGAAGGCTCGTGGCCTAACCCCTCCCACGACATGGGATGAATACGTGGAGGTCTGTAAGGCTGTGACAATCGAGGCCTCCGGCAATCAGCCCAAGATATGGGGGTCCTTGATCGAGGCAACTTCATCGGCCATCCAGCCCGCGGTCATACTGGTGGGATGGTTCTACCAGAACGGCGGGGCAATTGCAGATGCCCAACGAAAGCCGACTATCAACTTGCCGGAGAACGTAGAAGCTCTGCAATTCGTGGTAGACCTGGTGAACAAGTACAAGGTGGCCCCGCCAGAGGCGGCCGAGATGAGCTACTCGGACGTCCATACCATGTTCATGGAGGGTCGAGGCGCGACGGCGATCAACTGGCAATACATGGTGGCCCTGGCCAACACCTCCGATCAATCAGTTGTCAAGAATCTGTTTTCTGTGGTACCAGTACCTGCTGGCAAGAAGAAAGGCGTAAACACCGACGACTGGGTCTTTGCTGTTCCCACAAATTCTATGGCGATCGATTATGCCAAGCAGTTCGCCATGCTAGAACTTGGCAAAGATGCCCAACTGGACATGATCAAGACAAATGGGTTGGGAACCCGTGTTTCAATGATGAACCCGAACGATCCGGAAGTTCTGGCTGCCAACCCGTTCATAGGAGCGTGGATAGAGGAAATGAAATGGGCCACTCCTCAGCCTAAATGGAAGAATTTAAATGAGGATTGGATGCCTCTGTCCGTGGCTCTGAACAACGCAGTGACGCTTAAGGCCACACCGAAAGACGCGCTGGACGAGGCCCAGACGGAGATTTCTGCCTTGGTGGCGAAGGGATAAGAGCGTGTTCTAAACTGGCGATTCCCCCGGGGTGCAGATTAGTCGTTGGCTCTTTGGAACGTATAAGACCCCGGGGGAACCGCGGCGCATCAGCACCGAGTGCGCAGGCTGGAGTCGCAGTTATGTGGTCTCGCCTCTTGTTTCGCTTCACCCACAGGCCTTCTTCGTTTCTGTCGGGATTACAAGAATGGTGGTCTATCCAAAGACACCGCGAAAGTGTCTTGGGCTTCGCATTAGTGCTACCCGCGGTGCTCCTTGTTGGCACCATATTGATCTACCCTGTCTTTTTCAATGTATACATGGCAGTCAGTCAGTGGTCATGGTCCACACCGATCAATCAGCCCAAGCCTTTCGTGGGGCTCATGAATTTCGCGGAGTTGGCGAGCTCACCTATCTTCTTGAATTCGTTCTGGGTGACACTGCAGTTGGTCCTATCGGCAACAGCAATAGAGTATGCTCTTGGTCTCGCTGTTGCTCTTGTCCTTAATAGCGAATTCCGTGGACGGGGAATCTTTAGATCGATTTTCATTCTGCCGATGATGCTTGCACCCATAGTGGTGGGCATCCAGTGGCAATACCTACTATCGGGGAATTTCAGCGTGATAGGCTACGTTCTGGAAAGGTTTGGACTCCCCGTTCCAAACCCTCTGTCGAATCCACGTCTCGCACTTCCTACGCTGGTCTTGGTAGACGCCTGGACATACGTGCCGTTCGTTGCGCTTGTCCTTCTCGCCGGAATGCAGCAGATCCCAAATGAACTATACGAGGCGGCGCAAGTGGACGGAGCAAACCCGGTAGATCGAATTCGCTACATCACGTTGCCCCTGCTACGCCCGGCGACGTTACTTGTGTTGCTACTGCGGTCGGGGCAAATCCTTCGCACCTTTGATGTGGTCTATGTTCTGACCGGGGGTGGCCCTGGGCGCTCCACCGAGGTCTTGGGCATACTCCTCTACCATATCGCATTTGGCGAAGGCGATATGGGCGAGGCAGCGGCACTCGCAATAATCATAGGTCTAGCTGGCATGATGATTGGCGGTGTCTTGTTGAATGCTATCCGAACGGAAGTGAGGGTCGTCTAACGATGATTTGGCGTAAAGCGAAGCATCTCATAGTGTACTTGCTCTTGATCCTCATGTCGCTGATCGTCCTCTTTCCCTTTGTGTGGGTCGTCCTGAGCTCTTTCAAAACCCAACTGGAGATCTTTCAAATCCCGCCGACGATTCTTCCGGCGAAGCCAACCCTCTCCAATTACGCTGATGCCTTGGATTTGTTACCTCCTGGACAGCAACCGACATCCGAGATCCCTGCTGGCTTGCGGAATTCGCTCGAGGTAGCTCTGCCAACCACGATCTTGATGCTTCTCATTGCCTGCCCTGCGGGGTACGCTTTCGCCCGGGTCCGGTTTCCGGCGCGGAGGCCTTTGCTGATTCTCATGTTGACCCTGCAAATGATACCTGGCCTTGTGTTGGTTGTACCCCTATTTGCCCTGGCCGTTAAAGTCCACTTGTTCGATACCAAGCTTGCCCTCGGCGCGGTCTATGTCGCGTTCAACCTCCCACTCGGCGTGTGGCTGCTCTCCGTTTTCTTTCAGGAGGTTCCTCAGGACTTAGATGACGCTGCGCGCATTGATGGGTGCACGCGTATTGGAGCCCTGTATCACGTCTATCTTCCATTATCTCTTCCGGCGGTGGCGACCGTCGGGATCTTGGTGTTCTCAGCGGTATGGAACGAATTCCTCTTTGCAGTGATGCTGACAGAGACAGTTGCTGCGAAGACGGCACCTGTGGCTATCGCGCAGATGCAGTCCCCGTATGAGACGCGGTGGGCTATCATGACTGCGGGAGCCGTGGCCTTTAGTCTCCCAGCGCTTTTTATTGCCTACTTTGCGCAGCGATATATTGTGAAGGGGCTGACCTTAGGCGCTGTCAAAGGGTGACAGGCCCTTTCTGCCGACGGCAATCCCGCCATATGAAACGGATCATCCTGGATACCGACATTGGTACGGATGTGGACGATGCGGTTGCACGCACATTGGCGGCGGCATCACCTGAGTTGCAGATTGAGGGTGTTACCACAGTCCATGCCCATCCGCCATTCCTGGCAGGGATTGCGAGGAAACTACAGGCCTTGCTTGCCCGGGAGATGGTCGAAGTGATTGCTGGGGCCAGCCACCCACTCAAGATGCCACACCGGGATGAGTTTCGCTGATACCCGCGCCTCAAAGGTCGCCAAGGAGATGGGATTCTGTCGCCCGACCATCTCATCCCTTCGAGCGTCTTGGGAGTCACTGCGGATGATGCGGCCCTCTTCATCATCGAGCAGGTCCATGATCATCCAGGAGAATTGTCGTTGGTCACGATCGGGCCATTGACAAGTGTGGGCAGGGCGTTGCTGCCTGAACCACGAGTGGCCGATTCGATCTCCGATCTTACATTAATCGGCCGCCATGGTCGACACAACCCAGGTCAAGTGGCCCCCTGTTCTGGAGACAAATCCGAACGCTCACCCAGGGGCGGCTCAGATCGTTCTTGCTTGCGGATGGTCCGTTGACAGCCGTAGGCTTTGAGGTCACTATGCAAGTCTTCCTCTCGCGTGATTATCGTGCTGCGATAGGCGAATGGAGTGTGCCTATTGCTGGTATGCTAGTCACGCTAATGCAACACATGCTGACCGGCTTTGCTGGCTTTTCATGATGGATGAATCTGCCTGATGAATTGTTTCAGGAGCGGACCTATATGCGTGATCCTCTTGCTATATATGTTTCCATGGCGTGCGGCCTTGTCGCCGTGCCGGGAAGGCATGCGCAACTCGGAGTGCAAAATAACGTACTTCGGACCATCGCATGCACCGAGCGTGCGCCGAACCTCAGGGTATGTGTCGATGTAGACGGTCCAGGCTTCATCAATCTCTGGCTGGACAGGGTGAGGCATCTCGCCGAGACTAGGTCGTTGTCTGCGTAGGATAGGAGTGTACACGGATGGGGTCTCACGGTGAGGGACATGAGGAGGAAATGTAATGAACTCAAGGGATCGCGTGAGGTTCGCCCTTGCACACAAGGAAGGAGACCGTGTGCCGTTCGATCTGGGTGGCACTGCGGTGACAGGCATACATGTCAATGCCTACCGGAGGTTGCGCGAGTATCTTGGCTTGCCAGAGGTCAAGGTGGGCATAATGCAAGAGGTGCAACAAATAGCCGACGTGGACGATGATGTGCGTGAGAAATTGGGCGTCGATGTACGCACCGTCGCCCCATGTTCATCCTCGCGCTTCAGAATGGAAATCAGGCAGGACATGCCCGGCTATTCCTACTTCTATGATGAGTGGGGGATCGGCTGGCGTAAGCCAAGTGACAAAGGATTCTTCTATGACATGTTCTATCATCCCTTGGCGGATGCGGTGGGGAAAGAGGACATTGATAGGCATCCGTGGCCCGATCCCATTGATGAGGCCCGGTTTAAGGGAATGGAGGAGCGAGTCAAATACGTCAAGGAACTCAAGAAGGAGGCGGTAGTCCTGGAAGGACTCGCCGCTGGGTTCATGGAGCAGACGGCTTGGATTCGCGGTTGGGGGAAATTCTACCCTGACTTCGTCAATAACCTCGAAATGCTTACCTACCTGATGGACAGGTTCATTGATCTGAAGCTCGCTTATTGGGACGTCGCTTTGAGAAACGTAGGAGAGCTTGTGGACGTAGTTCTCGAGAGCGACGACCTCGGCGGGCAATTAGGGATGCTGATTTCGCCGGATATGTACCGCCGAGTGTGCAAACCACGTCACAAGCGGATTTTTGATTTCATCAAGGCGCGCACCAACGCGAAGATTTTCCTTCACTCATGTGGTTCAATACGCGATGTAATTCCCGATTTGATTGAAATTGGCCTTGACATCTTGAACCCTGTCCAGGTTGGTGCGGCTCACATGAGTTCGCGGGAATTGAAGAAGGAATTTGGTTCGGAATTGACGTTTTGGGGGGGGCTGGTCGATACGCAGGGTGTATTTGCATCGGGGACGCCGGATCAGGTCCGAGACGAAGTGAGGCGTCGCATCGAGGATCTTGCCCCAGGCGGAGGCTTTGTGGCGGCTGCGGTCCATAACGTCCAGGCCAATGTGCCGCCGGAGAACATCGTAGCTATGTGGGAAACTCTACACGAATACGGCACGTTTAGCTAGATGAGGCGACCGCCAAGCGACTTCGGGTTAAGAGTGACAAGAGGAATCGGGGAAAGCAACATGACAAAGTCATTGGCTGAATTGAGAAAGGCAATCGTGCAGGGCAGGATGAAGGATGCAAGAGATGCGGCGGAACTGGCGCTAGCGGAGAAGGTTAGTCCTGAGGAGATCATCAGTCACGGCGTGACGGCAGCATTAGACATCGTCGGTGCCAAGTTTGTGGATGGAGAATACTATTTGCCTGAGATGATGTCTTCTGCCCAAGCTGCCAAGTCCTGCATGGACACAATACGACCCGTGCTCCTTCAATCGGGTATCAGACCGACGGCAAAAGCTGCGTTGGGCACCGTGAAAGGCGACTTACATGATATCGGCAAGAATCTGGTCGCTATGATGCTGGAGGGGTCCGGCTTTCAGGTCATCGACCTTGGTGCCGACGTGCCGCCCGAGAGGTTTGTCGAGGTCATTAGAAAGGAAGCCCCCGACTTAGTGGGTTTGTCAGCGCTGCTCACGACAACCATGCCCATGATGCGGGAAACCGTGGAGGCACTGGCAATCGCCGGGGTGCGCGATAAGGTGAAAGTGATGGTTGGCGGAGCGGGTGTCACCCAGTCATACGCAGATGAGATCGGTGCCGACGGCTATGCGCCCGATGCCACAAGAGCGGTGCAAAAGGCGAAACAGTTGTTGATGTCCGAGGATGCCTCTAATTTCGTGTGACTCGGGTGGTAACCATCTCGCACCGTACTTGGATCATTCCTTTATCTATTGCAGACAGTGCTCTTGCTGATTTGGCATCTATGCAAGCAGCTTTTCAAACGCGCTGGGCAATTGTGACCCGGTGGGGCAGTGTTCCAATGCTTGCGGTCGCGTTGGTACTGATCGCATAGCAACACATCCTGGGAGGCTTGACCATGAGAGCGGTCAAAGGATGATCGTATCCTCTTCGAACCGCTCAGGCTAATGCCTTCGCAGCAAAAGTTCACAATGCGGCTCAAGGTTGAATAGCTACCCTATTTAGGAGAGAGATCATGAGGAAAGTCATCCTGGACACGGACATAGGTACTGATGTAGATGACGCCATGGCACTCTCGCTAGCTGCCCTTTGCCCCGACTTCGAAATCCTGGGTGTAACCACCGTGCATGCAGATGCCCCCTTGCGCGCTCGCATCGCCCGCAAGTTGCTCGAGCTGGCCGGGCGCCAGGAGGTGCCGGTGATTGCTGGCGCCAGTCTGCCGCTGCGCATGCCCCTGCCACCGAACTTTACCTGGATGCCGCGGCTGCGCGGTCATGAAGGGGTGGGCATCTTGCAGGGGGAGGAATTATTGCCCAGCGCCAACCCAAATGCCACGGCCGACGACGCAGCCAATTTCATCATCGAGCAGGCCGCCGCGCGCCCCGGCGAAGTTTCGCTCATCACCATCGGTATGATGACCAATGTTGGTCGCGCCCTGCAACTTGAACCCCGGCTGGCTAATTGGATCAACGACCTGACCCTGATGGGCGGTTTGATCTACCCTGAGAAGTTCCCCTTCCCGCCCATGCTCGAAACCAACCTCAACGCCGACCCGGAAGGCAGCCGCATAGTGTTTGCTTCAGGTATCCCGCTGACCATTGTGCCCATCGAGATCACTACCCAGGTTTTCCTGACCCCGGCACAGCGCAATCAGATGCTTGAATGGAAAAAGCCGTTGGCAACCACGCTGGTGACCCTGATGGAGAATATGTTCGAAGGTCTGGCGAGCATATCATCCGAGGCCGGTTTGTCCGACGATTTTTTCCAGGGGCGAACCTTCATGCACGATCCACTGGCAGTCTACACCGCTATGGCGCGGCGCCACGTCACCCTGCGCCGCATGCACGTAGCATACGAGGTAATCGACAACGTGGTGCGTAGCGTGCCGCACTTTGAACGCGCCCCCAATTGTTGGGTGTGCACCGCAGTGAACGCGCCGGCATTCGTCGAGTTCTGGCTGGATAAGATTCACAGCTGCTAGCCTGGCGATGCCCGCAAGAGAGAATTCAACTCAATAAATCCACACCTCCCAGAAGATTGGAATGACGGCTCTGTATATTTACGATTGGGAAAAGAACGAATTTTGGAAAGACACGAACGCATCTCTCCGCCGCAGCGTGGAAGGGATTCTTTCCGGCGTTCTCTGTACTTTTGACGAGCAAACCGGAGCATGGCAACAGGCATGCTCGACCGAGCGCAGCACGCTGCCAACTTTCCTGCAAAACAAGTTTGCCGTCGCGGACGTAACAGACCTCGGGCTGGGTATTTACCCCATCCTTCTGAATGGGCGTTACTTCTTGAGGGTGGCTTTCCATATAGATACAGGCGGCGAGACTTTCTGCACGCACGACCTGAACAACGTTGAAGATGCTGCAGATATGATGACCAACCGCCAGTTCTCCCACGGCCCCGGTTGGGCGACCCTGACTGGCAACACATCAAAAGGGCTGCGGTGCGATGTCCGTACCTACCTGCCCCAATCTTATCCCTTCGTGGTGATGGAAGTTTCTGTAACCGGCGGTAGCCTGCAGCGACCGCTGGAGATCAAGCCCGAAATCGTGTGGATGCCAGGTACCTCCCCCATCCAGATACAACCGGGCTTCCTCTGGCTTGAGCCGCAAGAAGCTTCACTGCCAGACGAGTACTTTTCGCGCAACGATTCAGCCCCAACCGATCCGCCGCGCCCACCGGGGATTAGACGGGCCGGATTGGCGGTGGCTTTTGCGCCGCCAGGATCGCAAACCAGAGGTTTCAAGCATGCATCCCTGGTTGGAAAGAGCAGCCTGCTGCTGGCTGACCGGTCATTTGCGGTCAGTGAGTTGGAGTGCATCAGCCTGTCCGGGACAAAGGTACAAGCTGCGAGTAGCCGCGCTCATTTTTCACTGGTCGTAGGGGTCTGCGAAACTCCATCTGAATTCTCCACGTTATATGAAGCATGGCTCTCCAAATCGACAGGCGGACATCTGCCCGAAGAAGGCTACTGGGCGGCTGTCCAGCAAAGGTTGTCGTTCAACCTTCCGGACAAATCTATCCAGCGCCAAGTGCGCTTCAGCCTGCACAACAGCTTGTTTTCACGCAGCATCACCAGCGGCGGGCGTACGCTGTTCATCCACGGGCGGCGTGACCGTGGCTACGCCGACTGTGCCAAAATCCACCAGACCTACCAGCTTCATTTCGCTGCCCTGGCGGCCGGCGAGACTGCCAGTGTGCGTCAGGAGCTGCTGTCTTTTTCTGCTGTACAGGACAGGAACGGCGGCATCCAACGTCAGCTTAGCCCGCGTAGCGGGTGGCACCCGTACGTCGGTACGTACAACAATACCAACTATCTGCTTGCAATTTACCGCTACCTGTGCTGGACCGGGGATTTTGCCATCCTCGATGAAAAGGTAGACAGCTTGGTGCAGCCCGGCAACCGCCAACCGGTCCTGGTTTATGCCCTTCGCGCGGCCAAATGGCTACTCAATAACCGCTGGCAGGGCGTCGTTGCCCCGTGCGGCTGGGTAGATGCCTGGCCGACTGGCGCAAAGGCCACCTCGCAGGCCAGTCTGGCGGCCTGCATGGCGTTCAACCGCCTGGCGCAAATCTGCGAATACCTGGGGCGCGACAAAGAGGCGCACGATCTTTACCGGGCAGCAAAAGAACTGGAAAATAGCACCCTCGATATCTTTTTCAACCCGGAGAACGGGCTGTATTCCGAATACCTATTCGAAGACGGTTCAACCGAGGGGGGAAAAGACACGAGTTTTCACAGCATCACCCAAATTTGGGCTGTTCTGGCCGACATGGCTCAGGACCAGCGGGGCATGGACCTGACGCGTGAAACCTGTCTGAAGCGCGGCATCGTTATGAATCCCGAGGCCGTGGCAGAAACGGCCTACATGACCAAATTCCAGGATGATTACAACCATCTTCCGATAGATAGAAATGTTACCTGGGCCCTGGCTACCTGGCCGGAACTGACCCACCTGTATGCGCTGGCTGAGGTAAAGCTGGGGCGCCCGGACTTGGCGCTGGATGCGGTCTTACGGCAACTGCCGGAGTCAATCCATGCATTGAACCCCTTTGCGGCGCCCTTTTATTATCCCGAGAAGTACATTGCACCGTTCACCGTACCCTGGCTGTGCACCTGGGCCGGCGACCCCACGCTGATCGAGGTATTGCTGGAAGGCTTTTTTGGCGTGCAGCCTGACCTGCAACATCTGACTATCATCCCGCGCCTGCCATCAGACTGGAAGGGCGCTGGCAAGGTTGGTGCCCGATTCTGCTGGCGCGGCGCGCAATATGAGCTAGTCATCGATCCGGCAGCACCGGCACCCGACAACACCCAACTGAGAGAGGTTGAGTTATTGTCGGATTTATCGACATGAACTTCTAGCCGTATGCTCACACCTGCAAATCAGAGTTATTAGCAATTCGGTGGTCTCCCTGTCAAGTGCGGTTAGCATCTAATTGGGGTCGCAGTCAATAGTTCATTAACAATCCAAAATCCGGGGTGGTCTTTCGCCTGGCATGGTATCGCCAGTACGTATTCCCCAACCTCAAGAAGCTGTACAACCTGCTCCTGGAAAGCGGCATGAAGGTGGTATTCGTCTCCGACGGCAACTATACCCCCCCTACACAGATGACATCGTGGGGATACGGGCCAGCGGCATTTTCTTGGAACCTTTGGAGTGACAAGCTGCGATGACTTCTAACAAGAACTCACACGTGATTTGGGCCTGACTAGTTCCGCCGCGGTGATCATGATCACCCATTTGTTAATCCTATTTTGCTGCCGCAGCTCAGCTTCATCCATAGCCTGACCAGGGGCGGTCTGAAAGGTTGGAGGCGAGGATTGGAGGTTAGACGTGAGACTACCAGAGAACTACGAAGAGCGTGTCTACGCTGGTGTGCTCGGCAAAATCATCGGTGTCTATCTTGGTCGCCCCTTTGAAGGTTGGTTACATGATCGCATTATGGCTGAACTTGGAGAGATCTGGTACTACGTCCATGAGAAGTTCGGCCTGCCTCTAGTCGTGACGGACGATGACATTACTGGCACTTTCACCTTCTTACGCGCCCTAGCCGACTATGGCAACGGCCGTGAACTGACCCCAGCCCAGATTGGTCAAACTTGGTTGAACTACATTATAGAAGGCCAAAGCATATTCTGGTGGGGTGGAATGGGCAACTCGACTGAACATACTGCCTTCCTTCGGCTAAAGAACGGAATCTCAGCACCAAGAAGTGGCTCTATTGCCTTGAATGGCAAGACAATTGCCGAACAGATCGGCGCGCAAATATTCATCGATGGTTGGGCAATGATTGCCCCCGGTGACCCAGAGACTGCTGTGGAATTTGCAAGCAAAGCGGCTAGTGTCAGCCATGACGGCGAGGCTGTTTACGCTGCTCGAGTTCTAAGTGCAATGGAGGCTCTAGCATTTGTTGAGTCGGATCTCAACAAGCTTCTGGACACTGCCGTAACTTTTGTCGCCAAAGACTCAGTTGTTTATCGACTGATCGCCGACCTGCGAGAATGGCATGCCCAGTATCCGGATTGGCACACGGCGAGAGAAAGGATTGAAGCCAAATACGGATATGATAAGTATCCAGGCAATTGTCATGTTGTCCCCAACCATGCATTGATCCATCTCGGCTTGCTATATGGCGACGATGATTTCCAAAAATCGCTTATGATCACCAATACTTCGGGTTGGGACACGGATTGCAACTCAGGCAACGTTGGCTGCTTATTGGGAATCAAGAATGGTCTAAGAGCGATTGATTCCGGTCCGGACTGGCGTGGTCCCGTAGCTGACCGCCTTTACCTCTCTACAGCAGACGGGGGTCGATGTATTACTGATGCGGTCAGCGAGACTTATAGCATTGTCAATATTGGTCGTAGTTTGGCTAGTCAGGTTCATCTCACACCTAAGAATGGTGCTCGTTTTCACTTCGAATTGCCCGGGTCACTTCAGGGTTTTCAGGCAGACGAAATATTCGGATCGGGCGACATCCTGAACCTTGCGAATGTGCCTGGCCACAGCCGCTCTGGATCGCGCAGCCTTGCACTACACTACCAACACCTGGCGCCCGGGCGTTTGGCCATCGCATCAACGTCGACCTTCATTCCACCCGCAGATTTGAATGTGTCAGGCTATGCTCTGCATGCTTCGCCGACCCTCTATCCAGGCCAAGTTGTGCGCGCAACCCTTTCGGCGGATGATAAGAATAGAGCTCCTGTCATGGCCCGCCTGCATATCTCTGTCTATGGCACAAAGGATCAGGCTTGCTCTTCTTGCGGTCCTGAAGCAACCCTTCAGCCCGGATCTTGGCACGAATTCACGTGGAAGATCGGGGATCAAGGTGGGCAACCAATCTTTAGAGTGGGCCTTGAACTCCGAGCAGATCATGGGACGGATGGAACTGTCTGGTTGGATTACTTAACCTGGGATGGCACGCCAGACGTTGTTCTTACGCGGCCAACCGATGGAGGCGTCTACTGGCGTCGAGCCTGGGTCTGTGGGGTGAGTACTTTCGATCCACAGGGGCCAGAACCTTTCCGAGTGGTGCAGAATGAAGGGCGGGGCTTGTTGATTCAAGGGACCCATGACTGGGCAGATTATCGTGTCACCGCCGACATAAAACCGCACATGATCGCTTCGGGTGGTATCTCAGCGCGAGTGCAAGGGTTACGCCGATATTACGCGTTGCTTCTCAGCCAGGGCGGCAAGCTAAAGCTCATTAAGGTCTTGAATGGCGAAAAGGTGCTTTGTGAGACTGATTTCGTTTGGGAAGCAGAAAGATCATACGAGCTAAGTCTTCAGGTGACGAAAAATCGCATTCAAGCTTGGGTGGATGGCCAAAGGGTTTTTGATTTCGAAGATTCCCTCGAGCCCATCACCAGCGGCGCGATTGGATTGGTTTGCGAGGAAGGCTGCTTTTCAACAAATGCTGTAACAGTGAAACCGGCAACCTAAGATAGAGAAAATGGGATGCCATGAAACCAAAAATCGTTGTCATAGGAAGTGCCAACACAGATATGGTGGTAGCGGTAGATCACCTTCCAACAGCGGGTGAAACAGTGTTAGGAGGGGACTTCATCATAGTGCGTGGTGGCAAGGGCGCTAACCAGGCAGTCGCTGCGGCCAGATTGGGTGCAGAGGTCACATTTGTCGCCCGCCTTGGATTGGATCAGTTTGGCAAGGATTCATTGGCATGCTATCACGATGAGGGGATCAATCTAGACTACATCATTTTGGATAATGAAACGTCCTCAGGTGTGGCATTAATCATGGTCAACAAGGCTGGCGAGAACATGATTGCGGTCGCTCCTGGAGCAAATGCCAAATTATCGCCCGCTAATGTTCTAGCTGCCGAAACAGCCATTCAGGAGGCTGACTGTTTACTTCTGCAATTGGAGATACCCTTGGAAACCGTGGAAGTTGCTGCACAGCTGGCCTCGAAGCACAATGTCCGTGTCATTCTGAACCCGGCTCCAGCAACCCCCCTTTCATCTAAGTTGCTTGCCAAGGTAGACACCCTGACGCCAAATGAGGCCGAAGCGGCTGCATTGGCTGGTGAAGATGCGGCCATTCCTGCTCAAGATGCGGCATGCGTATTGAGATCTAAGTTCAATATAGAAAACATCGTTATTACGATGGGTAAGGACGGTGCTCTTATTGTTGGTCACCGAAATGAGGTAGTTCCCGCGTACCATGTCAATCCAATGGATACAACTGGTGCGGGTGATGCGTTCAATGGTGGATTAGCAGTATCCTTGGCTCGAGGGGATGAACTAACTGGTGCAGTAAGATTTGCAAATGCTGTTGCGGCATTGAGCACAACCCGCGCTGGCGCCCAATCATCAATGCCCAGACTTGATGAAACTAATGCATTCATGAAACTAGATCATTTGAAGTAACCTGCGCTCGACTTTGTCTTTTAGGGAGAGGAACAGGGGCGCATCCGTTCTAATTATTCCGCATTTCCAGCGAACCGCCAGTGCCCTCGAACGCGTCATGACTGCGAACAATGCTGGAGAGCTGTCCTGGCCAACAACCCTAAGCGTCCGATAATCGGCTGCCCTGGCCAAGAACATCATCCGTCCGAAAATGGGCCTGGATTGGACGTGCACAATGCTCCTATCATTGATTCTGACCGTCTATCTAGGGATCCATTCGCAGCCTTGCTGGTTCAGACAATCTTGGTGCGTTGACAAACGCGCCCATCAAGAGGTACCCTTCGGATTACTCTTACGGATCAACCTCGTCGGGCTCGAGGATACTGAACCACGGGTGGTTGTCCTAGCCGAAAACCTCATCCGCCCGAAAACGGACTTGGATCGGACCTGGAATATACTCCCATGATGGATTCTGACAGCCTGACGAGGGCTCAATTTGCATGTCTTACTCAGTTGACCGGTTTATCCGACCCCTTCGCTCCATATTGCCCTCTCTGGAACAAGCCTACCTCCACCTCACCCGGCCCTCTCGCCATTCTGTCGTTCTCGCCACAGCGCTCGATGTCACCCGCAGCAAGGCCGAACTCGTCGCCGAGAATGCTCTCCTCCGCCAGCAACTGGTCATCCTCAATCGCCTAGTCAAGAAACCACGCTTTACCCAAGCAGATCGCCTCTGGCTTCTCCTCCTCGCCAGCCGGGTCCAAAGTTGGAAGGAAGCCCTCCTCATCCTCAAGCCCGATACGCTCCTGCGCTGGCATCGCCAAGGCTTCCGGCTGTTCTGGAGGTTCAAGTCTCGCAACCGGGGTGGGCGCCCCAGGGTAACCCGGGAAACCATCACTTTGATCCAGCAGATAGCAGGGGAGAACCGCTTGTGGGGCGCGGAACCCCGGAGGCGGGTTCCGGGGGAACGCATCCGTGGCGAACTCATGAAACTCGGCATCCGGGTCCCCAGGTCGACGATCCAGAAGTATGTCCGCCTGGCACGCCCCCGCCCCGCCCATGGTCAAAATTGGCCAACTTTCCTCAAGAATCACGCCCAGTTGGTCTGGGCCTGTGACTTCCTCCCAGTCATTGACCTGTTCTTCCGGCAGATCTACGCTTTCTTCATCATCGAACTCGGTTCCCGGCGAGTTGTCCATTCTGGCGTTACCTCCCACCCCACCGACGCCTGGATCGCACAGCAACTCCGGGAGGCAACGCCGTTCGGCCTAGCCCCACGCTTCCTGATCCGCGACCGGGATAGCAAGTTCAGCGACGGTTTCACCCGAGTCGCGAAGGCAAGCTCCATTGAAGTGTTGAAGACGCCTTACCGCGCTCCAAAGGCCAACGCGGTCTGCGAAAGGTTCCTAGGGAGCGTCAGAAGAGAATGCCTTGATCACTTTCTGGTTGTCGGGGACAGGCAACTTCATCGCGTGATCATGGAATACGTCGAATACTTCAATCGAGCACGGCCACACCAGGGGATTGGGCAGAGGATTCCAGGGGGGATCCTACCCCACCCAGCTTGGCCCAGACGAGGACGACTCATCACGATTCCCGTACTCAACGGATTGCACCACGACTACCGCCGCGAAGGGTGAGCCAAGTGTTCCAAACGACCTCGGATCGGGTTTTCGGCCAGCACAGCAGCACCTTTCCCTTCGGAGTGTTGCGATTGACCAGCTTGAGGAAATCGACGTACTCTTGCGAGCGGTGACGATCCACGCAGCTGCCGATCACCTGGCCTGAAGCCACGTCCAGCGCGGCGTACAGGTTCGTCACGCCATGGCGTAGGTAGTCATGAGTCTGGCGCTCGGGGAGGCCCGGCCGCAACGGCATGCCCGTTCCAACGCCTGGACCTGCGATTTCTCGTCAATACAGAGCACAATGGCGTTGTCCGGCGGATTGAGGTACAGCCCCACGATATCTTCCAACTTGCGCTCAAAGGCCGGATCGTTGCTGATATGGAAATGCTCGACCAGATGCGGCTTCAGATCGTGGTGTCCTGGCCAAAAACCCCATCCGTCCAACAACTGTCTTGGTCGGTTGAGCATCGACTAGGGTATCAGCCATCTGGGTAGTCTTCGCTATCTGTCTCGCCACACAGTCGGCGGCAATCGATGTCTGTATCATCGAGTCCCCTACGCTCCTTTGTGCCGTGGATAGACCGAAATCCACCAGTGTGCGCCCGTTGACGAAGGCACCCGAGAAGTGGTAGCCTTGCAACTACACTTACGGATCAACCTCGTTGGGCTCGAGGATACTGAACCACGGATGGCACCCTCAAACGGCTGGAAATCCTGTTTGAGGCCCCCTCCCCCAGGTTGAAGCTCATAACCCGGAGGTCGCTGGTTCGAGTCCGGCCCCCGCTACCTGAACAGCCAACCGAGGCCTCTTGAGCCTCGGTTGTGTTGTTGAGCATCCAGTTCGCATTGCGCTGTTTCCAGCAAAATCCCAGTAGATTCAACACACTGCAATCACTGATCAGCCCGTGGGGTTCGTATCCAGCTGGTCGCCGGTTCGCCTCCTGGCCAGCCGGGGTCATCGGTTTCGCGCTTACCTCAGCTCGTCGGGCTCGTTGAACCTCCGATGGTCGATCCCTAGCTCAACCACAGGTCGTCGGGCCGGTAGCCCGGAGACGGCCAGAGTCAACTTGGTCTCGGCGCCTGACTCAATCGATCCACCAACTTGGCCTCCTCTGCTTTCCTTATCGCACAACCGCCTCGACCTGGTCCTTCTGTCGGGGGAGATATCCCATCGGTGCGAAAGGCAGCGCAAAGCCCCCGCTCAGTGTTGAAAAGAGAGCATGGAAAACTGTTACCAGGAGCTAGGATTTCTTGGCGGACGAGACAAGCCTCTCCGGAAAAGCAGTTCACCGGTTCATGCTGTTGGAATAGGTGATTGGACAAAGCTGTTCTCGAACCGCGTCGTCGCTTGTGAACGCGTCAGGGAGCGATGGCCACATCGGGCGGCGTCAACTCCACAGTCCCGGCATCGCCGTCGACGGTGATGACCTGGCCGCCGTGCACGCGTCGCGTGGCCACGCCCGTGCCCATCACGGCAGGGATGCCGTACTCGCGGGCAACGATTGAGCCGTGCGACTGCGGCCCCCCGACATCCGTCACCACGCCCGCGGCCATGGCGAACAGCGGAGTCCAAGCAGGAGTCGTGATCTCGGCCACCAGAATCAAGCCGGCCCGCATCTGGTCGAAGTCTTCCGGGCCTCGGAGCACGCAGGCTGGAGCTGTCACCCTGCCAGGGCTGGCCGCGATGCCCTTGAGCGTGTCCCCCGCCTGGATGCGGCCGCGCGCCGTCGACAAACCTCCCATATTAAGGCTTCCCACAAAGAACCGTTTCATGGCGGGCAAGGTGGGCGGCGGGCTCAATCGTTTCTGAGCGCGCCATTCGGCCTGGCGTTGGCGGACTGAGGTTGCCATGGCCGCTAGGCCCTCGGACCGATCCAGCGCGGCAGATGCCTCTTCGACCTCCGTTTCGGTCAGCCAGAAGACATCATCGGGCCGTGCAATCGCGCCGGCCTGCACCATCCGGCGTCCTAGCTCCTTCAGCATCCGCCTCAGCTGAGGGTAGCCGAACCCGATAAAGGCAATGCTGTCCTCGCGCAGGGGAGCGAACGCCTGCGCCCAGCCCAGGACGGTGGTGAAGAGCTTGCGTCTTAGGCCACCGAGACGGCCGAGCACGGACTGCACGGATGCTTCGCGCCGCTCCTCCAGAGTCTTCTGGCGCTCGTACGGGTTGGGAGCTGCACCGCTCAAGTAGTGCTTTAGAGTTTGCATTATGGGTGCCGGCTCGTCCATCGGCAGCGGCTGGCCGAAGTCCAGCGTGTAGATCATCGCGCCCTAGCGCTCCAGGTACGTCTGCCAGCGTACTTGCAGATCACGCCAAGCCGCGGCGTCGACGATGGGCGGTGCCTCCTGTCCGGCCAGCTCGGCTACTAGGGGTCGCGTGGGCCGGCTTTGCACGTAGTCCGCCAGCCCCGCCCGACCGCCTACCCACCGGGCCAAATCGTAGAGGGCCCTCTCGGCCTGGATCGGGGCGCTTTCGTAACCCAGCACCAATGCCACCGAGGCCGGGTCGCCAGGCCGGCGGATGAGGCGATCGTACACGGTCGTGTAGATCGCCTCGGCACCGCCCGCGGCCCCCAGTAGGCCGGATTGCAGGCTGGTCAAGTGATTGATGGCCGCGTCGTAGATCTCGCGCACGCCGTCCAGCAGGTCGGCGCCAGGCGATTCGGATAGATCGCGAGATTGCCAGCGGGCCACCGCACTGCGGTACTGCGGTACCGCTTCTTCGCGCCAGCGTGCCGTGGCGGTGCGGATGAGCCGACTCAGGCGCGTGAGAGCAAGCAGGATTCGCAGCCAAGCGCCCAACGAGAGCCTCATGGATATGTACGCATAACCGTTGATTATGTCGAGCCACGTCATCCGGGCATTCTTGTCACCGATGAACCACTCCATCAACCGTTCCTCACCCGCGTTGTATCGATCACGGCCCAAAGTGGCGAATAGCGGCGAAACGGGGTCCGGCAGAAAGTCAACGATGCTGCCACGAAAGAACGGCCCCTTGCCGGGCAGCGGCCACTCGGCAGGGATGGGAACCTCGGGCTCCGGCAGCGCAGTGATGGGCCGGGCCTGGAGGATGGCAAACTTCCCCTGCGCCCGTGCCCATTCAATGTCCATCGGCCCGCCGCACAATTGCTCGATTTGCCGCCCCAACCGCACTAGCTCGGCTACGGCATCATCGTCCAGCACCGGCGCGCGGCGCAGGTGGTCCGGGGTGGGCTGCTCCCGCGTGCCGTCCTCAGAGTGCACGGTCATGACTTGCTTATCGGCGGTCTCGCGTCCGATGATGCGCCCGTCGGCTTTCTGTACGTTGACTACATCCGGCGTCACCAGGCCCCCGACGATGCTCTCGCCCAGTCCCCAGGCGGCCGTCACCACGGCCTGATCACGCTGGCCGGTGACCGGATTAGCCGTGAAGAGCACACCGGCAGATTCTGCATCGACCAGCCGCTGCACCACTACAGCCAGTCTGACTGCAGCGTGCTCGATGCCATGTTGGGCGCGGTAACCGATCGCGCGAGCGGTCCATAAGCCCGCCCAGCACTTCTGCACCGCCTTCAGCACAGCCTCCTGGCCGCGAATGTTGAGGTACGTTTCCTGTTGGCCAGCAAAGGACAACTCGGGTAGGTCTTCCGCCGTGGCGGACGAACGCACGGCCACAGCTGGCTCGCCGCCCAGGTTGGCGTAGGCCCGCGCAATGGCGCTTGCGACGGCGGGCGGCATCGTGGCCTGCCTGAACCGCTCCCCGATTTTGCTCGCTGCCGCATCCAGTGTGACGGGTTGCGCCGGGTCAGCAGGCGCCACAGCCGCCAGGATGTCAGCTTGAAGAAAGTTCGCGTCCACAAAATCTTGGTAGGCCGCAGTGGTGACGTGAAAACCGCCGGGCACTGGCAGGCCCGCTGCCACGAGCCGGACTAACGAGGCGCCCTTACCCCCTACCGTCGTCAAGTTGGCCCCCAGGTCGGCAAGAGACAGCACATAGTCCAATGGCATCGGCCGGTCCTCCGTCTTCATGCGGCCTGTTCTCGCCTGCGCTGCATGACCTTCTTGCCACCTGAGATTCTATGCCGGAGCCCCATCGAGGGGAGGGGATCATCCGCTTGCAGCGAGATTGCAAATGCGTACTATCGCTGGCTGGCCAGGCACTCGAAGTGCGGCTATCCTCCGCACGACCCAGTCCAATCAGGAGACACCCATGTCTCAACAACCCGCGAAATCAGAAATCACCAGCGACGACAAGCTTTGGGCAGCAATTGGTTACCCAATCGGTATCATTGCGCTGATCATGCTACTCGTCCAAGACAAGAGAGATCGACCATTCATAAAGTTTCACGCGGTCCAGGCCATTTGTTTGTGGGTCGCATTTGTGGTGGTCGCAGTCGTCCTTAACATCTTCAGCGCAATCCTGGCTCGTCTCACCATTGGGATTTGCGGTCTCACAAGTTGTATTGTCCCGATTCTCTGGCTGCTCCTCTTCTGGCCAGTACATCTTGCCTTCCAAGGCAAGTATTTCGATGTCCCGGTCGTCACTGATTTCATCCGCAGTCAGCACTGGGTTGCATGATGAGAGACCCCTTAGCTCCCGGCCGCAAAGCTTGATGAAGCTGGTCTCAGGCGCATGAGTCTACCCACCTGTTTGTGTCGCGCAAGGACGAGCGGCTTGCTGGAGGCAGCTCTCGAGGTCAACAAGGGGGGAACCTTCTCGTACCTTGACAGGGTTTTGACCTCGCCCGAGTTGAAAGACCCGCCGAAAACACGAGAGTGCATCCGGACGTAGGCGGTTTGAACGCAATCCTTCGCCAGACTTCGGGTTTGTCTCGGTAGTTCTTGCGATCTGACCTTGCCATTCGCAAATCAAAGAAACAACGTTTCGGTCACTTCGCGGTCGTAGTTCGCCAGGCACGTTTCAATCAGAGGTCAGTAGGCAACGTCAAGGGCGCGAAGAAGAGCGCTGGGGCTGGCACCTGCAGACGAACTCTCGTAACCCGGAGGCCGGTGGTTCCCTGGCGCGATCACCCAGGGCAGGCGAGTCCAGCCCCCGCTGCCTTAGTGGAGAACCGAGGCACTTGAGCCTCGGTTCTTCGTTCATCGCATCAGACCTGATCACGCGACTTCAGCCAGATTGCCCAGCAATTGTGGCGCCTCGATCCAGTTCACCCCACTTGAGCTAGTGACCAGGCGATCACTGGTTTCTGTCAGAATCGTGCGGTCTCCCAGAAGTGATATGGTTGTGGTGGGACTCTGTGCCCCGTCACTCCAACCGCGGCCGGAAGTCGCAGAAGGTGGCCGATGTGAACGTCCCGTCAGGAAACCATGGGCAATTGCCAACCCTGGCCGTGCCCTCTTTGGCCGAGTTGTTTGGATCTTTCTTGAGGCTGGGTCTGACCGCATTTGGTGGGCCGGCCATGGTCGCCTACGTCCGCAGGATGGCCGTCGATCAGAAACATTGGCTTGACGAGCAGGATTTTCGCAACGGCGTCGCACTTTGTCAGGTAATCCCCGGCGCAACGGTCATGCAGGCCGCCGCCTATGTGGGCCTCAGAACAAGAGGTTTGATTGGTGCAGCCCTGAGCTTTGTTGGCTACGCCCTTCCGGCATTTGTCCTGATGATGATCCTCTCCGCCCTATATTCGTGGGCGGGTGCACTGCCCGCGGTGGTTTCAATATTCTCCGGGCTCCAGGCCGTCATTGTGGCGATTCTCCTCAGCGGCACCGTTTCATTCGGTCGAGCCTCTATGAAAGACTGGAGGCGCGTGCTCCTTGCGGTGGCCTCTGCCTCCGCATTCTGGATGGGTGTAAACCCCATCTTGGTCATCCTGTCCTCCGCTCTTCTGGGGTTTGCCATCCTTGAAAGTAGGCCGCCTGGTCTGCAGCATCCGGTAGAAACTCCAAGAATGCGGTTCCCGAAGTTGCTCCTGCCCCTGTTAGCACTCGTCGGGGCGAGCTTTGCGGCCTTGTTTCTTCTTCGACGACCATTGTTTGACCTTGCTGCGCTGATGTTCAGGGTGGACCTGTTCGCCTTCGGCGGCGGATTCGCTTCGGTCCCACTCATGTTCCACGAAGTCGTTCAAGTGCGCAACTGGATGGACGCGGCCACCTTCCTCAATGGAATTGTGCTCGGACAAGTAACGCCCGGGCCGATTGTGATCACGGCTACCTTCGTTGGCTACCTGCGCGATGGGATGGTGGGCGCACTCATAGCCACCGTCAGTGTGTTTACGCCGTCGTTCATTATCCTGATCGGGTCCATTCCCTACTATGACCGACTTCGTTCCTCCCCGTACTTCGAGAGGGTGATTGGCGGCATCTTCGCTTCCTTTGTCGGCCTTCTGCTGTCAACCACCCTTCGCTTTTCCTCCAGCGTTCGCTGGGACGTTCTCCACGTACTACTTGGAGGCGCCGCGCTGGCAGCCCTCCTTGCAAATGTTGACATTCTCTGGGTGATTCTCATTGCGGCAACGGTTTCCGCAATCGCATTCAGATGAGCCCTTGCCTCGACCACGAGGCAAGTTGGAGAAGGCCCACACCCCAGCCCTCAGGAAATCTCTGGCGCATCGGGAATTCCCCTTGGGAATTCCGCCTGTTCAATTCAATTGCTCAATTCAATTACTCCACCTTGATCTATTGACATACACACTCCACAGGAGGTACTCTTGGGCTCACACTCACGGATCAACCTCGTTGGGCTCGAGGATACTGAACCACGGATGGTACCCTCAAACGGGTGGAAATGCTGTTTGAGGCCCCCTCCCTCGGGTTGGAGCTCATGACCCGACGAGCTGTGGTTCTTGAGAACACCTGAGGAAATATGAAACGCCGCAGATCAGCTTGTCTGCGGCATTTGATTCCCGCCCACTTCTGGTCTATGGGGCTGGAGGCCTGGACGCCGCTGGTTCAAGCCTGGTCCCCCTCCGGCGGCATAGACGCTGGCCGCGTCAAGGCGCCCAAACTGGGCGCTCATGTGGTTTGGAACGGGCGCACGAGGCGGCCCACGCCGGCCGCCTGCCCCGGCTCCGCGGTTCGCGCTGGAGGTTTTGTGGAGAAATATCCTCCCCTTTTCCACCCAATTATTAACCCAAAAGATCCAATGAATCGACGCTCCCCTTTTCGGTCCATTGACAGCCTAGCTTTATAAGGTATGATAATAGATGAGTTTGCAAGATAAACTAGTCTATGCAAGATCGAGGGCCTATGGAAAGACAAGTTGAGTCCGCCGCAAAGCGTGGCCGGGGATATTGGTTTATAGACGGCTTTACCGAAATGGCGGCCGGGGGATTGCTCGTTCTCCTGGGAGGGGTGATTCTTCTTCGCGGGGTCGTCCCGCAAGCGCCGCTTCTTACACAGTTTGCCGCCACCGGTGTCGACGTTGCCATCGTAAAAGCGGTGGGTTTCTTGGCAGCCATCCTCGCAATATGGTGGCTCAAGGACCGCTTCACTTTTCCGCGAACCGGATATGTCAGAGAGAAGTGGGTCCCCCTCGCGCAAATAATAGCCTTCATCAGAAACGTCTTCTTGATTATCGTCCTGCCGCTGCTTGGTTTAGTGGCTGCGTTCTTCATCCTGCCTGGGGGGCGCGGTGCCTTGTTCTCCATTCCCGTCTGGTTGCCGGTTTTCCTGGGCATGCTCTGGGGAGTTCTTTGCTACTGGCTGGGTGAATGGACGGGCCTGCGCCGCTTCCGGCTGCTGGGAATGTTGATCCTGCTGGCGGGAGTTGCGGTGGGAGGGGGACAGCTTCTGGCCGGTTTGCCGACCTTTCCGCCCCAAGCGCTGACCTCCAATCCTTGGAACGCATTGCCGGAAGTTCTTCGGGTTCCCCTGGAGGAGGACGTCAAGCGAACGTTCGTCGGTCTCGGTTTGCTGACCCTGATCTCCGGTGCTGCGTTTGTCCTCTCAGGACTGGCGACGTTTCTGCGCTACCGGAAGGAAAATCCGTCTCCCTACCGGGAGGAACCTTGACCGAACCGCTGCGCAATCTCTCCGATCTGGATCGGGTGATTCACGAACCGGCGCGCCTGCTCCTGGTGGCCCTGCTCTCCTCGCTGGAATCTGCCGATTTTCTTTTCCTTCTCAAGGAAAGCGGCCTGACCAAAGGAAATTTATCCGTGCACCTTTCGCGTCTTGAGGAAGCCGGCTACCTGAGGGTGGAGAAATCCTTCCGGGGAAAGATCCCGCACACGGAGTTCCGGCTTACGCCGAAAGGAAAATCGGCCTTCGATCAATATCGGAAGAGCCTCCGGCCGATAGTCAATCCAAAAAAGGGACGGGCGTAAGAAAGAGAATATCCGGCAGAGGTGAAAGGTGGAACTCGCAATCGAAACAAACGGTTTGTCAGAAACCCACAGGCCGTTGATTCGGTTGCCCCTTTTGGGGATTTTGGTTTCAGTCTAATTGCAATCCTTTCCCCGGTAGACAGACGCTGATTCCCGGCCGAGAAGAGAAATCCCATGCCCGAAATCACACCAATGAAAGCCGTAGGCTTTGCCTGCCCAAAATGCAAGTGTCCCCTGCAACCGGGACAGAACGCACTCCTATGCAGCGAGTGTCACCTGACATATCCTATCCTCGCCGGTATCCCCAATTTCCTCGCCGAGAGCGAGCTGGCCCGTGTAGCCCCCAATTATCGGTGGATCCAGATGCTGGAATTCCTGGCCCCCATCTACGAAGGCCAACTTTGGCATTCGTTTATCCTGAAGACTCTGGCTGCCGCTCGTCATAGCTCGCTGCACAGCATCGCGAGCTTCATCTCGGAGACCATGGAAGGGGTAGCTGGGTTTGTGCTTGACGTGGCCTGCGGGCCAGCCACCTATGGTCGCCGTGTCGCCTCCCCATCCCTGAATGTTTTCGGCATTGACTTCTCCATGGGCACTCTAAAGCAGGGAATGACCAATATTGCGCGGGAGGGGGTAACCGGCATTCGCCTCGCCCGAGCCCGCGTAGAGGAACTGCCGTTTGAGAACGCAGTCTTCGATGGGGCAATCTGCGGCGGATCCCTCCATCTGTTCCCTGATACCGCGCTCGCTTTGCGCGAAATCGCACGAACCATGAAAGCCGGTGCGCCCCTGGCGGTGACAACATTCGTGGCGGGGAATGCACCTCTCACCTGTTTGATGAAGCGCCGCAAGAACATGCATGTCTTCCAAATTCCTGTTTTGCGGCTATTCATGGCCGAATCTGGATTTGAGGGATTTGAGCCAAAACTGGATGGCATGTTCCTCACCTTCAGGGTTCGCAAAGTTGTGCCTTCCAAATAGAAAAGAGAAATCGCAGGTCTGAAATGACACCAATCAAGCCACTCAGCTTTGCCTGTCCCAAATGCAAGCTTCCTCTGCAACCGGGAGAGGACGTGCTCCAATGCAGCCAGTGTCACCGGACTTATCCCATCGCCATCGGTATCCCCGACTTTCTCTCAGGCGATTTGCAGGCCGGCCTGGCCCCTGTCTTTGGCGGAACTTCCGGCACCACAACCATCAAACGTATGGCCAGGCAGATGGACTTCTTTGCCCCCATTTACGAATCCCGGCTGTTCGTTTCGGTTCTTCTCGGACTATCGGGTGTTCATGGGGACAGTTCCCGGTTCATGGACAAGATCGCAAGTTTCCATTCCAAGACCCTGGAGGGCGTGACAGGGTCTGTCCTCGACGTAGCCTGCGGGCCCGCCACCTACGGTCGCCGAATCGCATCCCCATCCAGGTACGTTTACGGCATCGACATCTCAATGGGAATGCTGCAGCAGGGTATGACCTACCTCGAACGGGACAATGTATCGGGGGTTTGCCTCGCCCGAGCCCCCGTCGAGGAGCTTCCCTTTGAGAATGCGGTCTTCGATGGAGCTATCTGTTCCGGTTCCCTCCACCTCTTCGCCGATACGGTGCTTTCTCTGCGCGAAATTGCGCGAACCATGAAACCAGGCGCGCCTCTATCTGTCCAGACCTTTGTCGCGGGGAAAACGGTAATCAATCGGTTTGTGCAGGGACACTCCTGGGTTCATACTTTTCGACTGGATGAATTGCGGCAGGACCTGACTGAGACCGGTTTTGATGAATTCCGGCCGGCACTGGACGGCATCGTTCTCACTTTCAGTGCACGCAAAGCGACGCCGCGTACTTAGAAGTCCGGCCGATCCCGGCGAAACACACGGAAAAGATGGATTGGGTAAGGCCGGTATGTGTCGAGGGTCATGAAAACGGCCTCGCCGACTCGCCTGAGGAGAGACAACAAAGAAGACGCAAAGTCGCACGCCCCGGTTCGGGATCGCATCTTCTTCATCTTTGTGGCGGTGAGCGTGAGATTGGCCACGGTCACTGCCTACATTACCTGGAAGAAGGTGCCCTGGCCAAGAACCCCATCCCTCCGAAAATGGGCCTGGATTGGACATGCACCAAGCTCCTATTATGGATTCTGACCGTGTATCTACGGATCAATTCGCAGCCTTCGCTGATTGAATCAATCTCGGTGCAAATCCATCTCGGTGCATTGACAAACACACCCATCAAGAGGTAAACCTTCGGCCTACACTTACGGATCAACCTCGTTGGGCTCGAGGATACTGAACCACGGATGGTGCCCTCAAACGGCTGGAAACCCTGTTTGAGGCCCCCTCCCCCGGGTTGAAGCTCATAACCCGACGAGCTTCGGTTCCGTGGGTCGGCGCACCAGAAATGTATCGAAGGCGCAAATCGAGTGGATCTGCGCCTTTCTTTTCGACCCATAGACCGCCAGGCTGGCTGCCTGGGGGTCCCCCGTTCAATACCAGGGGGCTTGCCCCAACCGGGCGCACCGCTGGTCCTCCTTGGCGTGGTTCTTCCACCGTGGTCTTGCTGGGACGGGGTCTTGGCTACTACAGGGACGACGCCAGGCCTCTTCGCGTCAGGGACCCCGGGCCTTGCCCATCGGGTTACAATGTCTAGGCGGATTGCGGTTTCGCCCGATTCTATGTAGGCCGGAGCATCCGGCCAGCACGCCGCAACCATGCGGCAAGCGGACTGCCTTGTCCAGCCCCCTGCTGACGACTAAGCTCTATGCGCCCCCTTCTCGCACGGGCTTCGTGCCTCGTGCGAGGCTTGTCCAGCGGCTGGACGAAGGGGGTTCGTGCCCCCTCATCCTGGTCTCTGCCCCCGCTGGATTTGGTAAGTCATCGCTGGTGGCCGCCTGGATCCGGGCGGGAAGCCGGCGGGCAGCTTGGCTCTCCCTCGAGCCAGGGGACAATGACCCGGCTCGTTTCTGGCGCTACCTGGTCGCGGCACTGCAAACCGTGGAGCCGGACTTGGGTGCAGGCGTTGAGGGCATGCTGCAAGCCGGGTCGCTCCCCCCGGTCGAACCCTTGGCGACCGCACTGGTTAATGACCTGACCAGGCTCACTTCTGCTCTCGTGCTCGTGCTAGATGACTACCACGCGATTCAATCCCCGGAGATCCAGGAGGCCGTGGGCTTCATCCTGGATCACGCCCCGTCAAGCCTGCAGCTTGTGCTTACCACCCGAGAGGACCCGCCGCTTGCGCTGGCTCGCCGCCGTGCGCGCGGAGAACTGCTGGAGATCCGCGCCGCCGACTTGCGATTCACTCCAAAGGAGGCGGAGGAACTCCTGAACGCCGTTCACCACCTCGATCTATCCTCAGCTGAAATCGCCGCCCTCGAAGGCCGCACGGAGGGATGGGCGGTCGGGCTGCAGCTGACGGCTCTCACGCTCCAAGGCCGCTCCGATCGGAGCGCGTTCTTAAGACTTCTGGCCGGGGACGAGCGGCACATTGCCGACTACCTGATGGAGGAAGTGCTGACCCGCCAATCCCATGAGGTCCAGGCTTTTCTTCTCCAGGTCTCCATCCTGGAGCGCCTGAGCGCCCCTGCTTGCGACGCCCTCACGGGAAGGCAAGATGGCCAGCAGGTCCTCGAACAGCTGGAACGGATGAACCTCTTCATCGTTCCGCTGGATGAGCACCGCGGGTGGTACCGGTTCCACACGCTCTTTTCCGAGCTGTTGCGGCGGCGACTCCTGGGCACCATGGACGCTGCGGCAGTTGCCTCGCTGCACCGTAAGGCCAGCGCGTGGCACGAGAGCCACGGATACTTGGAACAGGCCGTGGCGCATGCGATCTCGGCGCGGGACCATCCAAACGCCGCGCGGTTGATCCTGCTTGCGTCGGGGCAGATGTACGCGCGGGGCGAACAGCAGACGCTGAGCGAGTGGATCGCTGCGCTTCCTGCCGCCTTCGTGGCCGGGGAGCCCACTCTGACGCTGTGCTACGCATGGGTGACGCTGGCCAGCGGGCGGGCGGATGAGGCGGAGCGGTGTCTGGAGGCGATGGAGCAAGCCTCGGGCGCCGCGCCTTCCGGCCAGCGCATTGCCGAGCTGCCCGCCCTCCTGCGTGGCGCGTTTGTTGAGGCCATGGTTGTGCGCGCAACCGTGGCTATGAACCGCTTCGACCTGCCGCGGGTCTTTCAGCTCACGGAGGAGGTCCTCCCGCGCCTGTCCGAGACGGCAGCTCTTCCCTTCAACCGACCTGAAGCGCTGCGGCCCGCAGTCACCTACGACCTCGGGCTGGCCCGTGAGTTCAGCGGGGATCTGGAGGGCGCGAGCCGGACGCTTGCGGAAGCAGAGCAGCTTGCCGTCAAGCAAGACAACCAGGTCCTACAACTTCTGGCCCTCGCGCATTCCGCCCAGGTGCAGGCTCTGCAGGGCAATCTGCGCGCGGCAGAGTCGATCTATCTGAGGGGGCTTGGGCAGGCCGGGGGGCCCGGCGGAGGCGTCTCCGTGTTTGGACCAGCCGTGCTCCAAGGAGGCCTGGCGAACCTCCACTACGAGTGGAACGACCTGGCGAGCGCGCGCAAACGTGCCGAAGAAAGCGTGGCCATGAGCCGACAGCTGCCCAACTGGGAAAGCCTGCCTCCCGGGCATCTCTGCCTGGCACGGGTGAAAGCTGCCCTGGGCGATTGGGACGGCGCTTTCCAAGTCCTGGATGACCTCGAAACCCTCCTGGAGCGGTACAACGGCCAAGCCGTGCTCCCCCACGCGCGGGCACTGAGAGCCAGGTTGTGGCTTGAGTGCGAGAAGCTGGAACTGGCTTGGCAATGGGCCGAAGGCAGCGGCCTGAGCACGGAGGGCGAGCTCGCGTACCTGCACGAGGTCGAGCACGTCGTCCTGGCCCGAGTGCTTCTTGCCCAGGGAGAGCTCGAGCGCGCTACCCGCTTGATTTCGCGCCTGCTTGAGGCAGCCCAGGGCGGAGCGCGGCTGAGCCGGGTGATTGAGCTGCTGGCGCTGAGCGCACGTGCCCAGCAGATCCAGGGCGAAAGCGCCCTGGCGCTGGAATCGCTTTCCCGCGCTGTCGGCCTGGCCGCCTCCGAGGGCTATGTCCGCACTTTTCTGGACGAGGGGACTTTCCTACGGCCGCTCCTGGAGGCTCTCAGGCGCGGCGGCTCTGAAACCTTTGCCCGGAGAATCCTGCAGGCCTTTGAGGCAGAACCCAGTCAACAGTCCGCCCCATCGACCGTATCCCTGCGCTCTGCGCTCTGGCTGGAGCCCCTCAGCCCCCGGGAGAAAGAGGTGTTGGGGCTGATCGCGGAGGGCCTCAGCAACCAGGAGATCGCGCGGCGGCTCGTCATCTCCCGGACCACGGTCAAAACCCACATTGCGAACCTCCTCAGCAAGTTGCAGGTGAGCAACCGGACCCAGGCTGTAGCGAAAGCCAGAGCGACCGGCCTGCTGCCCTCAGACTGACCGGTTGCCTGCGCTCCCGCAAATGAGATGACCTCAAGCACGGGTCGTGCCGTCGTGGGAACCAAGGCATGACCCTGATTCCGAATCGCCCGCCCTTGCCTTCGCTCCCCCGATTGATGTTCTGGCCCTAGCTCTCCCACGGAGGGCGTGTCTGGCGCGACACAGCAGCATCCCGCCATGCGCGGGAGGTGCCTCCCGGGTTGGCCTGACGCTGCCCCCCACCCTCGCGCGGCGCTGCGAGAGCACGGATCCTCACGCCAGGCTGAGTCGCATGCAGGCCAGGGCGTCCTCGTGCAAGGGGCAACCCTCCCCCATTGGCACCGGCAAAGGGGGAGATGGCGCCCCCCGCCGCAGCCCCGCCACGGGCTTCCCGATTAGCGCTAGCATTCTGGAACGGCCAGCGATGTCGTAACCGGCCCCTCAGCCCGAACCTTTGCAATTGCCACAAGCCAAGGTTGCTCGGCCCGGGAGGCCCGGACCCCAGCGGCTCCGTCCAGCGCGCACTCCGACCCGGACCTGGGTGCGCAGCCCTCGCGCCGCAGGGCGGAGGGAATCATCCTTTGCCCAGGTCGAGATCGTCCTTTTGGACGATGCGGCTCATCCCTCCCTGTGTGTACACTGGCCCCAGAGTTGATGAGCAACCCTTTCCGCCTGAGGTGCCCCCCTTGAAAAGGCCCAACCCACCCTTCCGTGACGACGAACCCGCGCTGTACAGGGTTCGGATCCGTGGCAGCCTCAGTTCCTCGTTCTCAGACTGGTTGCGTGACCCCCAGGTGGAGGTCGTGCGGGAGGGAGACGGGTCGATCGTTACAACCCTGACCGGGACGGCTGCTGATCAGGCGGCGCTGCACGGCCTGCTGACCTCGTTGCGCGATCTGGGTGTCCCCCTTCTGTCCGTCGAACGCCTGGAGAAGGGTACTGGACGGCAGGCTCGACCGAGAGGTGCAAGCTGAGAATTGAGGAGGCTGAAATGGAGAAAGAACCGGTTGTCCAGGTGCAGGACTTTCGCAAGACCTACGGCGACTTCGCGGCCGTAGACGGCATCAGCCTGGAAGTGTATCCGGGGGAGATCTTTGGCCTCTTGGGGCCAAACGGCGCCGGAAAGACGACAACCCTGGAGAGCCTGGAGGGGCTGCGCCAGCCGGACGGCGGCAGCCTGAGAATCCTGGGGATGGACCCCGTGCGGCAATTCAGACGGCTGCGCAATCGGATCGGAGTCCAACTGCAGTCGTCTGCCCTGCCAAGCAACATGACCGTTCGTGAGGCGATGCGGTTTTTCTGCGCCTATCACGGCCTTCCCCCCCGCGACGACCTCTTGGACCGCTTTGGGCTGGGGGAAAAGAAGAAGACTCAATTTCGCATGCTCTCCCTCGGTCAGCAGCGCCGCCTGGCGCTGGCACTGGCCATAGCGCACAATCCGCCGGTTCTCTTCCTCGACGAGCCGACGGCCGGCCTGGATGTCCCGGCCCGCATCGAACTGCACGACTTGATGCGCCAGCTGCAGGAAGGCGGAGTGACGATCATTCTGGCGACCCACGACATGGCGGAGGCTGAGAAGATGGCCAGCCGGGTTGCCATCCTGCTCCAGGGGAAGATTGCCGCAACGGGCAGTCCAACTCAACTGACGGCCAGCGGGGACGCGCTGGTCAAGATCTCAGTGGCGACGGAATCTTCCTGCCTGGCTGAGAACCGAACCGGTTTTCCGGGGGTTCGCCGCCATCAGTTCAAGGAGGGGTACGCATTGTTTTTCAGCAACGACCCAGGCCCGACGGTCACGGCGATTCTGGACTTCCTGAAGGTTAATCAAGACCGGCTGGTCGATTTGCGCGTGGAGCGCCCTTCCTTGGAAGAACGTTTCCTGGAGATCACCCACCTCGATCGCCCTAGGGGAGGCTAGCCATGGCTGCTTTTCTTCACCACCTGAGCTACGACTTCAACAACGGTCTGCGCGACCGCTCGCTCCTGCTGATGAACTATCTCTTTCCCTTGGCTCTGTTCGCCATGCTGGGGGCGCTGCTGGGCAGCATCGACCCGGCATTTGCCGGGACAATCATCCCGGCAACGATCATCGTGGCGGTCATGTCCAGCATGCTCTTGGGGATGCCGAACCCGATCGTATCGGCGCGCGAGGCCGGGGTCTACCGCAGCTTCAAGATCAACGGAGTCCCGGCGGCCTCCATCCTCTCCATCCCGGCGCTCAGCAGCCTGCTGCACATGGTCGTCGTTTCCGCGATCATCACCGTGACCGCCGTGCCGCTCTTTGGGGCTCATCTCCCGGTCAGTTGGGGTTACTTTGTCCTGGTGGGGCTGCTGACCATCTTTGCCATGGCGGGCCTCGGCATGCTCATTGGAGTCATTGCCTCCAACACCCGTGCTACCGTCCTGATCAGCCAGCTCTACTTTGTGCCCTCGATGTTGTTGGCGGGTCTGACGATGCCCTCCAGCATGCTACCGGCGGCCATGCGCAGGATTGCAATGCTCCTGCCAGCCACGCATGCGATGAACGCCTTTCAAGCGCTGGCTTTGGGGCTGCCGACGGATGGGAACCCGATGGGATCCCTGCTCATCCTCCTGGCTGGCGGTCTGACCGCCTTTGGTTTGGCGGTCTTGCTCTTCCAGTGGGACAGCCATAATCTGAGGCGTGGTCGGTCGCCCTTCCTGGCAGTCCTTGCCGTGGTGCCCTACCTCCTCGCGGCCGTTCTCATCCGGTGAAAGCATGCCTGATCTCCGCGAGCGCCAAGGGCGCTTGGGTGGGGCCTTATGGCTGAAAGGTTCAGTCTGACCAAGGCTTGCCGATGCGTGGGCCCACCCTTCATCCCCTCGTTGGGGCGCCAGGAGCATCTAGCGAACAAAGTCCTGTCCTGGAACAAGTCCATACGGCAGAAGTGAACCATTCTTCGAAGGCATCCAGATTTGGAGGGAAAGGAAATATGGCAACACTGATCGTTTCAAAGAGTTCAAAAACAGAAACCGCGCGGGGTATCGCGCGCTGGGCCGGGCAAATGATTGCCGCGCTGGTCATCTTTGGCGCGATTCTGTTCCTCGCCGCCGGAAGGCTGAACTGGATCAGGGTTGGGTTAACTTGGGGATGAATGCCCTGACTCTGGCACTGAGCGCGATTGTGCTGATCCCTCGCCGCCCGGGCATGCTGGCAGAACGGGCGCAGGTGCGCGAAGGAGCCAAAGCCTGGGACCGGTTCCTCGCCGCAGCCATCGTCGTCGTTGCGCGTCGGGAGCTTTCGCACCATGGCCAGCCCACCGATCCTGGATTTCCTACAAGCCATGTCGTTCCCACAGGTGTCTTCTTTGTCTCAAGGAATCCCATCTACCTGGGAGCGGCCTGTCTTCTAATAGGGATTGCGCTGGCTGTCAATCTCCCCTGGGTGTTTGTGCTCCTCCTCCCGGCACTTGTCGGTTGCCACTACATTCCGATAGCCCCAGAAGAGAGGCACCTCGCCGTCAAGCTCGGCGAGGAATACCTTACGTACGCCGTCTCAGTCCATCCGTGGGTTGGCCGCGCTCGGCGCCCAAGGTAACAGTGAGATCGGTCCGGATCCGGAGGGTCGCACATGAAAAAAAGGCCGGCCAACAAATCGTGTGGGAGGGTGAGAAATGCCTGATGTGAGGGCGACAGAGGGAATCAGAAGAGAGATAGCAGAAAGGCCAACTCGTGAGGGGCCTGTCTCGTTTCATCTCGAAAATGTTCCTCCGTTACTACATTGGTCTGTCTTTCACACGACAACGAGGGTGGTCATCCGCGAATGGATTATTGACACGGTTGTTTTGGACTCAGTTTGTCCATGCCTCGCGTTGCTTGGAAGCAATTTGATTTGTCAACCAGCGGGTACGTACAAACCCGCCTCCTTTAATACCCGCAGCGCACGCAAAGTGACCCATTTGCTGGGCTTTCCCTTTTCCTCGATGTCGCCCCACATTCTGCCGTTGAGAGAGTTCTCCAACACCCAACGCCCCTGGTCATCCTGCTTGCCCTCGATAAGCTTGAATACATTGGTCAATCTTGAGTCACTACCGTAGCCCGCCTCCACAAGCACTGCTGCGGTCTCCAACACATCACTCCAGTAGCTCAAGGGAAAGCCCAACTTGAACCAGGTTGAGCTTACTCGCACGGTGTACGGATAGTCTGCCACGGAGGGATCGCGGCTAAGCAGAAATGCAGCGCCAGTCTCGATGGCGCGCTCGATGACTGGCGTGCGCCGATCTATTGGCACCGCCAGCAACGCTCTCATTGCCTTGTTGGCGCCCCAGCCACACGGTTGCCCCTCATTGACGCCGCAAGCAAACCCCGGTCCTGCTGTGGCCGACTTGTGGTACTGAATTTTCCCCTCACCGGTGATGGCGCGAGCCTGCCACTCCAATGCAGCCTGCACGCGAGGGTCAGCGGCATAGTCCAGACGCAGTAGGGCGTACAGCAGGTTGCCATTGAGGCAGTGCCAGGAGCCACTTGGCAATGGGGGCTGAGACCCCGAGAACGCACCGTTTCTGGCGATGCTGTGGCTCAAGAGGTACTCGCAACCCCGTCGCACACGTTCATCGGAGGAGTCGGCCCCTAGTTCGACCAGGAACATGATTTGCCAGACGGTGCCCCGATACTTGGGACCATAGCCGCCTCCGGGCTTCACCCATGAGCCGTCGGATTTCTGAGCCTCTAGGATGGCCGGCACCGGACCTTTGGTCATCACAGCGCGATGTGCTGTGATGACCTCCGGATCATTTGCCGGCCGATCTAGCAGGTCAGTTAGCGCAAAGTAGCGCACACTCGGGTTCTTCTTGTCCTTCTCAAGAATCCAGGCAATAGGATTGGCTTTCAGCATATGCCTCGTTCCCCAGCAAAGTCTACGATCCCATGACGAATCTGATTGAATGGTTTCCAAGAGAGCGCTGCGATTGGACTCGTAACTTGACGGAGGCAGGATCCACTCATGGGGGTGCCCCCTGCCCTAATCACTGTCCACAGTGCTCGTCCCCTTCGCAGTTTGACCGATTCTGTCAGAACGAGATCTCGGACGGACAATTCGGCTAGCACATCAGCTTGGTTTGTTCAATAGAACAAGTATAAGGGACCCATTCCCATTTTCCTCTCAATCTTACCGTATCTGATCGGCGGAGGTATCCCAAGTACAGGCCTTGCGATCGTAGTTGGCGTAGCCGCAATCTATGTCAACAGTCCATTAACGTCTGGGCGGACTATTCTCTTTGCCAGCTTGCGGCTGGTGCGGAAAATGCCTTGGCTATAGCTGTGCTGGCCGAAAGCCCCATGCGCCCGGCCATAGACCTCGATCGGATCTGGATTGAACGTGCACAATGCTCCTATCATGGATTCTGACTGTCGATCTAGGATCAATTCGCAGCCTTCGTGATTCAATCAATCTCGGTGCGTTGACAAACACGCCCATCAAGAGGTACCCTTCGAATTACACTTACGGATCAACCTCGTTGGGCTCGAGGTTACTGAACCACGGATGGTACCCTCAAACGGCCGGAAATCTTGTTTGAGGCCCCCTCCCCCGGGTTGGAGCTCATGACCCGGAGGTCGCTGGTTCGAGTCCAGCCCCCGCTACCTGAAACCGTGGACGCAATCGTCACTGTTCAGATCGAGGTGGCGCTCGACCATTAGGCCTTGCATCGCCCCCCGACAGAGAACCAAAACGAACAATTCCAGTTTGCCCTTCCCCTCGCTCTAAGCTAGACTACACCGGCATGAGGAAGCCGTATACTGACAGCTCCACTCCTGAGGCCATCCACTCGCACAGGACGCTTTCCAATCACCAGTTGGCCGGCCATGAAAGATTCACATCCGCCACGCGCATTTCCGTGCCATAATTCCCTTTTTGAAACGACTCGAGGGCCACAGAATGCCACGACCCAGAACACGACCGCCATCTAGCAACAAGTACTGTTCTTCCTCCGACCTCACCAACGAGGCCAGCGTTGAGGCCTTTTTCGCTTCACGGATGCTGCAAGATCTCGGCTATCTGGACAACGAGATTCTTCCCAAACGCTCACTTAAGGACATCCCAATTCCTAGGGGAAGGTCCACCGAACTCTATCGCCCTGACTACGTCTTGGTGTGCCGCGGAAAGCCCCGCTGGCTTATCGACGCAAAGTCCCCGACCGAAAGAGTAGAAGACTACGCCTACCAAGGCGCTGGCTATGCACTAGAGATCAACCGGAAGACCACCGACAAACCCCTGCGCTACTTCATGCTAACAAACGGCCTCCTTACGCGCGTCTATCTCTGGGACCACGACGAACCAGTCTTATCGCTGCGATTCGCCGATCTCAGTGACGGGACCTCAAAGTATGCCGCCCTCAAATCCCTCCTTGCTGCCAACGCTGCACGTTCCGGCTGGCCATCCGCTCCCAAGCCAGTTACCTCCCACCTACTCACCCGCCCGGCAATGGATGAGGTCAAGAAGGCTTTCCTTCGGTGCCACCGTATCATCTGGAAGTCCGAGAAAATGAGCCCTCAAGCAGCTTTTGTCGAGTTCGCCAAGGTCCTTTTCGTCAAACTCTGGGAAGATCGCCGAATCCGCGATAACTCGACGCTTCTCGCCCTGGTCTCTAAGGGCGACCCCCTCCCCGCCTCCGAAGTACGCTTCTCATCTCGCTGGATCGAATCCCAAGAGCAAAACGATCCTAACCCATTAGACGCGCTTCTCTTTCGTCAACTCGTCGATGCCCTCGAGCAGGAGATCGCCCAGAGGCGCCGCAAGCGTATCTTCGAGGCCAACGAAAGGTTGAAGCTCTCGCCTGGCACCGCAAAGAGAGTTGTCAAGGAGCTCCAGCATTTCTACCTATTCGGCATCGACGAAGATCTTAATGGGCGGATGTTCGAGGCATTCCTGGCCGCCACAATGAGGGGTCAGGCCCTTGGCCAGTACTTTACGCCCAGAAGTATTGTCAAACTCATGACCCGCCTAGCCAATCCGACAGCCACCAGAGGCCCTAACGGCATCACACGTGTCATTGACGCATGCTGCGGAACTGGCGGATTCCTCATCGAAGCCCTCACGGAGATGCGCCGGCAGATATGGGACAACAGATCCCTCTCTAGTCAAGAAAGGACCTATCTCCTCGACCAAGTCGCAAACCACGCCATCTTCGGCATCGACGCCGGAAGAGATCCCATGATTGCCCGCATTGCCCGCATCAACATGTACCTCCACGGCGATGGAGGCAGCCGCGTCTACATGACCGACGCGCTTCGCTATCCGCCAGAGCCATCTCTTGCCGACACCCCTGAGGTGAAGAGCGAAGTGGAGGAATTGCGCAAATTCCTAGAAGGTGAAGCCACATTCGACGTAGTCCTCACAAATCCCCCCTTCTCCATGGACTACTCCGCCTCCGTCGTGGAAGAGAAGGAGGTCCTCGAGTCCTACGACTTAGCCTCATACGGCGGCAGGAGAAGATCCTCCCTCCGTTCATCCGTCATGTTCCTTGAACGCTACTGGCACCTCCTAGCACCGGGCGGCCGCCTCCTCACCGTTATCGATGACAGCGTCCTCGGCGGAAAGAACTACGGCTTTGTCCGCGACTTCATCAGAGAAAAGTACATCATCCGAGCAGTCATTAGTCTCCATGGTGACGCCTTCCAACGTTCTGGGGCCCGCGCTAAGACATCAGTTCTGCTCCTTGAGAAACGCGATCCAGCTTACGAAGCCACACAGCCATCCGCCTTCGTCTACGAAAGCCGATACATTGGCCTCGACGACGTGGTGCCAAGGACTCGCGCTAGCGTTGCCGAGCTCGCGCGGGCGAATGCCCAAGGAGAGATTGAGGACATTGTCCAAGCGTTTTCCTCATACTTACGCGGCGACGTGGGACCATGGCTTGTCCCTCCTTCCAGCCTCACGACAAGACTGGATGCCAAGTACCTCAAGCCTTGCTCAGTTGACGACCTCCAATCTCATTGGCAGGCGGAGGGAGTCCCCTCTGACGTCCTCCAAAACCTGGTGGACCCGGTCGACCAGACAATCCAGACCGATCCTGACCAACGTTACTCATTCCTCCGGATCTCTTACGAGGGCCAGGCCGAGACGGGCGAGTCCGCCCTAGGTCATGAGATCTCATACACTCGGGTCGGCCGAACCCAAGTAGGCGACATCGTTGTCAGTAACATCAGCGCAGTCTATAAGGCCATCTGCGTAATCCCGCCTGGGAAGGACCATTTGCTCGTATCAAGCGAGTTCACTGTCCTTCGCCCAAAGCCAGGCGTCAAGGTCGACCCCCAGTATCTCTGGTCTATCCTTCGTTCATCCGCAGTCATTGCCCAGTGGATCTCCAGATCATCGGGCGTCGGCCGACACCGCGTCAACTGGTCTATCCTCCAAAACCAGCGGATCCCCCTGGTCCCATTCGAGCGCCAAACCGCAATCGGACAAATGTATAGACAGGCAGATGCCTATCACGAAACAATAGTGTCTCTCAAGGCTTCTGCCGCCAAGCAACTCGAGAGCCTCGACCTGGAAAACGCAACGGCAATCGAAAGGCTGGCGACCGCAAAACCACCGCGCTGATCAAAACCGGCCCTCACACACATCAGTGGCTATGCCCAATCGCGAGGAGTTCACTTCCACCTTGAACCTGACCTTGCCATCGCGTCCACTCCCTGCCCACCATGCCCCCTTCACGCCTCTAGTACCCCGGAAAGGAGGCCATCAGCCTTGACCCTTAACCAAGTCATTGGCGAGCTCCTTCCAGCAGCCTTCCACGAATTGGTTTCCCAAGTCCTTCGAAAGTACAACCTCCCACCTCCCAGCCCAGACTACGACACACCTCTCGAAGACGCATTGGCGAGCGGTGTCTCAATTGACGATCTCCGGAACGACATCTATCAAGGGCTCCACCGAGAAATGCTATGGGGTGTCCGCCTAGCCCCGTTCCTTTCCCCTCTCCGACAAATGCCTGCTGACATGCCCCTGTCCCAGGCTCTCACACAATTCGCCTCGACCCTTCCTCCTGATCTCACTGTCGGCAATACAATCCACCGCTACATCGACAGCCTTTTTGATCCTATCCTCCAACGCCTTGCCGACCAACTTACCCTGTATGCCCTCACCGGGAAAACACTCCCAACGCCCGAAAATTCATTCGGCGGAGCATTCACCATTCCAATTCCCGGCCAACCATTGATCGGCCTGGTCGCCGACCAGTTTGCAGATACTCAGTCACTCATCCGGCAATTCCGCCACAGGTTCAGAGGGACTTTCCCCGCCAAACCCAGGGCAATCTCAAGCGCCATGATCACCGCAGCAACAACACTTCGCCACCAGCTCGAGGGCTACAACATCAAGGACGTTGCGGACATTTACATAGCTCGCCACCCAAGCGAATTCCCCAAGGACCCGCTGACTCCAAAATACCGGAATGCCAAAAAGCGCCAAGAAGAGCGGATTAGGAAACAGATTCTTAGGCTGAAATCCCTGCTTCAGGCGTTCCGGGACAGTTAACCTCACTCAACTGTCCTCGGTTTTCCACATCTGTTCAGCTAATCTGAGCCCAGGACCAACCTGGGCTCTTTGTTTTCTCAGCGGACTGGACTGTGGACAGGACGACCGAGGACGTCAAGATTGAATATCAATACGAGGCAACCGCCGACGCAGAGGAGCGCCTCGCCAGGGCCTTCGATCTTATCCTCCGACTCATCCTTTCACATCCCCTCCCCAGCCAACCGCCACAGTCCGATCATCTCCCTTCCGAAATTCTCCGATGATCGACACCATCCGCGTCAAGTTCCTCAGTGCCCCGACCTCTTCCCAGCTCCCCCTCTGGGACAGGCAGGTCAAGTACACCCCGGACGGGCAGACCCATGAGCGATACACCTGCAATCGCAAACTCACCGTCGCCGCGATATCCATCCGCTGCACATACTTCCCCGTCGACTACGAAGGCAACCCACTCACGTCTATTGAGCTATCTCTCCCCATGGCTGTATTCGGCAACAACTATTGCATGATCGACGACCTTGAGGCGGCCATCGCCCAGGCCAACGCGCTCCTCGCCCTTGATCCACGCTTGCCGCAAGTTGACATCGGGCAGGGGATTCTCATTCGCCTGGACCCCTGCTTCAACCATCAGGTCGGGCCATTGGTCCCAGACTACATCAACGCCATCGGCCAGCTCGAATATCCACACCGCAGAACCAAGCTTCATCGCAACGAGGGCGCTGAATTCCGGGCCAAGCATGTCACCACCAAGTTCTATGACAAGGAGCGCGAGACAGGCAACAAGCAGGCCGCGGGAATACTCCGCCAAGAGACCAGCCTCCTCGAGCCTAAGAGGATTGCCAAGCTCCTCGGCGTCAAGAACCCAACACTACGGGATGTCACGCCTGAGCGTGTCGCCATGATCCTTACCCTTGACCTGGCAAGCCTGAGAATGCTTGGACGCCCAATTGCCGACCGAGACACGGCGCTTGCCGCATTGACCGAGAAGCACGGCCCCCTCGCTGGCGTCTATTACTTCGGCTTCCTCGAGGCCAAGCTCATCAAAACCAAGCCCCAACTCGCAACACAGGCCAAGCTTCACCCCCGAACGCTTGACCGCCGCATCAAAGCCATAGTAGACGCCGGGATCGCCCCAACACTCACTGAAACAACTGAGCCGCTTCCACCCCTCGAGATCACACTATGACCATCCCTCCACGGCCCCCTTCTGTCTCAAAGTCCCCACTAATAGTCATGGGGACTTTGCCCAAATTCTGGGGCTGTGGAAAGTGCCGCCCTGTGGGAATCGGGTTTCCCACCGGGCTTGGACAACCCTTCGGGTTGCCCACACTTACCACCGCCCCGCCTCCTACTGGTCTCTCTCATCGGCTTAAGCTTCTCGCCCGGACCGGTGGCGGCCACCCCCTCCGCTCACGCTGCGGGGGCCCCGGCGCCGCCTGTCCGTTGCCGACCCCTTGTGCTTCGTGCTATAGTCGAAGCGCATCGGCTCCATATGTCACAGGAGGGGCCCAATGACACTAGAGCTTGCCGTCACCATTATCGGGTGGGTCGTTGTCGGCGGATTTCAGATTCTCCTGGCCAACGGGCAAGCCAAGCTCCAGCACCACTTCAGCCTTCAAGAGGAGAAACGTCGCTATCTCCTGCCAACCAGACTCGAGCTTCTCGGCCAATTGGACAAGTGGTTTGACGATGGCGTTGCTATCTGGGCCGATGCTCTTTATCTTGCAACCCTTGCCAAAAGCAACCCAACCGCCTCAGCGCAACAGCAGCCTCAGCTATTTCAACGAATAAAGAACTGGACTGTAGCCGCCACTCGATTCCAGGCATTTGTCAGGATGTATGATCCTCTCTTCAAGCCAGACACCCCGGATTGGAACTGGTCCTCCACTCCCGTCCCGGATGACATGCCGCATATTCTCTCGGCATTCCGAGACGAAGTCACGGGAGCTGTTACGGACCTTCAAAAAGATCCCAACACTTACCTCCACGGAAACGACGACAATATTAAGATCCTCACCGATGTCTATCGTGCCTCCGTCACCGCGACTGATCGTCTTCGCGAGCGACTGATCGCTAGCCTAGTAGGGGATCAACAATGAAGGTGGCAATCTATGCTCGTGTCTCTTCGGAAAACCAAGCTCAGCAAGGCTCGATTGAGTCCCAACTCGAAGCGCTTCGTGTCCATGCGAAAGCCCAGGGATTCACTATTCTTGAGGAATGTCTTGATGACGGCTATAGTGGTACCAATCTTGTCCGCCCCGCCCTTGACCGGATTCGCGACCTGGCCGCCCAGGGATTGATCGAAGCCGTACTCGTCCTCTCTCCAGACCGCTTGTCCCGCAACTATGCTCACCAGGTCATCCTGGAGGAGGAGTTCGACAGACGAGGCATCAAGCTTCTCTTCACGAACAAGCAAATCGGCGACACACCCGAAGACAAGCTGCTTCTCGGTATGCAGGGTCTATTTGCCGAATACGAGCGCACCAAGATTCTCGACCGCACCCGGCGAGGGCGGCTCATGCGCGCCCGACAGGGCCGCCTTGGTGGTGGCAACGTCCCGTATGGCTACCGACGCATCAACAAGACCAAAGACGCCCCTCCCAAATGGGAAATCAACCCCGAGGAAGCCCAAGTCGTGCGCTTGGCCTTCCGCCTCGTCACAGATGACCACTACTCCCTTCGCAAGGTCGCCAGGTATCTCCAAGAGCACACCTATCCCACTCGTTCAGGTGACCACCACTGGCGGACAAGCCTTCTCGCCCACATGCTACGATGCGAAGCCTACGCCGGCACAACCTACGTCTACAAGTCCCGGGCCACCGAACCTCGCCGCAGCCGGCTCAGCAATCCCTACTCAAAGCGCAGAAACCATTCAAGCACCCTCCGACCTCGCGAAGAATGGATCCCCATTCCGGTACCAGCCATCATCGACCGCCAAACTCTCGAAGCTGCACGCGTCCAACTGGACCACAACGCAAAGGTCTCTGCTCGAAACAACTGGAAGAACGAGTACCTACTCCGCACACTGGTCCAATGCGGCATCTGCGGAAGCCACATCTGCGGCGTGTCACGGCGCGGCAAGGTCTTCTACAAGTGCTCCCCGTGGTCACATCGCGAAACCGCACTCCGCCACGATGACCAACCTATTGCTGTGGCCAGAGATGTCCTAGACCGCCGAGTCTGGGATAGCCTCGTCGAGCTCGTCAGCGACCCAAGCAACATCCGCGACCAGCTCGCCAAGCGGCTCCATGCCTACTCGGCCCGAACTGACCAGACCCAGCAGGAGGTGCATGCACATCAAGAAGCTCTTCAGAGGCTTGCTACCGAGGAGGAAAGACTCGTTGACGCCTACCGCGCGCAGGTAATCTCGCTGGGTCAACTCAAGACGCAACTGAAGAAGGTAAATGACAAGCGAACCCGCCTGAATGACGAAAAGGACCGCCTCCAGGCCCACCAAGAAAGCCTAGGACACCCCGAGATCACGCTCCGTGACCTAGGAGACGTGTCGGCGAGACTCAAGCGCGCCATGACCCGCACAGACTTCCAGACGAGGCAGCGCATCGTCCAGGCCCTCGTCAACTCGGTAACTCTCTACCCAGGCCGAGCCGTTGTCTCAGGCGTTCTCCCCCTCAACGGAAACATCCCCAACGACGCGCGCCTATTGCGTTCACCGTTTCCTAAAGCCAAAACCGAGGCCTTTTGAGCCTCGGTTCTGTTTTGTGTGACCTCGTTGTGCCAGGCCAAACCACAGTAATTCTCGAGGATTCAAGAGTTTCAAGAGACGCCGCTGGTTAATCAGCTCGTAAGGCTCGTAACTGCGGGATCGCTGGTTCGAGTCTCATTCTGATAATGTCAAGGTCGGCAGACGAACCGTAGCTCGCCGGGCTGGCAGCCCGGAGGTCCCAGGTTCCCCGCTTGGCCAAGGCTGGCAATCCCCCCGCCACCAAGAAGGAGAACCGAGCCAAATTTGAGGCTCGGTTCTTTCCTTCCGAACTCGTGACCAGCTGGTCCTAAGTTCCAACCCTGGGGGTGCCTCTCCCCAACTATTGCCCACTCGGGCTCGTTCTTGTCGCGCTTCCGATCCTCAATGGATTGTCCTGCCACCGTCGCCGACCAGCTTGAGCCAGGAATCCTTTCAACATGCCTGCACGAAGTACTCGTGTCCGGCTACTCTACATAAGCCTCTTCTCCAAACAGCCCCTCGTCCAGGCCTCCAATCTCCATTTCCTCGGGCACACGCACAGGCGTGATCAGATTTACCAACCGCAGGAGTATGTAAGTAAGCACAAACGAATAGACAATGGCAACCACCGCTCCCAGTAATTGGATCAGGAATTGGTGAACGTTGCCCTCGAGCAATCCACTGACCTTGTTCACCGCAACTCCGGCGAAGACGCCCACCAGGATCGTACCGAGCGCCCCGCCTACCCCATGCACTCCCCAGACATCCAACGCGTCATCCCAACCCATTCTCCCCCGCAGCTGGATCGCGCCATAGCAGACAAAGGCGCAGATAACGCCGATCACAGCCGCGGCCCAAGGCTGAACGTAGCCGGCTGCGGGCGTGATCGTTGCCAGTCCGACGACCGCTCCGGTCATCGCCCCGACCATATTGGGCTTTCCTTCACGGACCCAATCGATGATCATCCAGGTGATCATTGCCACCGAAGCAGCAACGTCAGTGTTAACAAAAGCAACCGCCGCCAACCCATTGGATCCCAGCGCGCTGCCGCCATTGAAACCGAACCAGCCAAACCACAGCAAAGCTGCCCCGAGCGCGACATACGTGACATTGTGCGGCGCGAGCTTTTCCCCCTTCTTGATCTTCCGTTTACCGATGACAAGAATGGACGCCAGTGCGGCAAATCCAGCGCTGGCATGCACCACCATTCCTCCGGCGAAATCCGCAACGCCCATTTGTTCCAGGAATCCGCCGCCCCAAACCCAGTGAGCTATGGGCGCGTAAACAAGAAGGCTCCACAAGACCAGAAATATCAGATAGCTCTTGAAGCTGACCCGGTCAGCGAAAGCGCCAGTAATCAGGGCCGGAGTAATGATCGCAAACATTTCCTGGAAGACAAAATACGCCAAAAGCGGCAGCGTCTGCGTGGAACCCGGAACCTGCAGGGTAGCAGAGGACACACCCTGCAAGCCAAAGTATTGGAACGGATTCCCGATGAGGCCGCCAAGATCTTTGCCGTGCATCAGGCTGAATCCCACAAGGACCCAAATGATTGTGACGATACCCATCGAGACAAAACTTTGCATCATGATGGTCAGCACGTTCTTGCGGCGGACAAGCCCCCCGTAGAAGAAGGCCAATCCTGGCGTCATCAGCATAACCAGTGCTGCGCTAACCAGCACCAGGGCAGTAGCCCCAGTATCTATGTTGTTCATCTGAATTCCTCCAGGTCGTGTTGGACGGTAGGCGAAAATAAATGGCCTTATGGGAACGAACGGGGATCAACGTCCGCTTATGGCGCCACCTCCTTGACGAATTCTTGACACCACAAAAAAGATCAGGCGCTGGCCTGCCCGTTGGGGCTTTGGCCGGCGCCTGATTGCTGCCAGTTCAGGGTATCGCTTCTGCAACCAAGATTCATTGCAGAGACTCCCTGTTCCGTTGCACTACCGTATTGTGCACGGGCCGATTCTATACCGTTTCATTGAAATGCAAGGGTGTTGACCCCCGGAATCTTGGACAACCCGGTGATGTGGATTTGACGGCTTCGGAAGCCGAGGCAGTCAATAGGCAGGGTTGCCCAGGAAGGGGCCGCAGGCGCCGAGTCGGAAGCAGTGCTCCACGAAGGTGAAGCGCCGGGTTGCACTGGAACCGATGAGCGAGGAGAAGGCACCGGGCAGCCCAGTTAGGATGGACGAGCCGCCGCCTCCGCATGTGGATAGGCTTCCCCTCGCCGCAGAACAACCAAAATACTATTCCGCAGGTCGCCGGCTTGTCCATTTTGTCAAGCTGAGGGATTTCCAACCCTTGACGACCTGTGGAACTGGGGGCTAGAATGCGGCCTAATATTCCAACCTCAAGAGCGCCGGGCGATGAGAACAGAGAGACCAGCGTATGGGTCTCGACCGTTCGTCGAGGGAACGGCATTGGGGTTTCCCGGTGGCGGGCCTAACCCGAGGCGGACCCCGGGGAAATCAAATCACCAGCGGATACCTTAGGAGCTCTCTGCAAGCTCCCCTCTCCCTCCCAGACAACCCGTTGCAAAGGCTGTCTGGTGGCAGGCGGGGCAAAAGCCCGGAGCTGTCACGGGCAAGGCCCAACCTGCACGTCCGCGAAGCGGAAGGGCTGCAACTGATGAGTGACAAGATCTGGCACGCGCCGCGCGCCCATTTGACTATTGATGGACCCGCGGACTCCCACCGGACGCGCTTCCCCCTCGCCCAAGAGGACCTCCCTCCGAAGCCAGCTGTCCGCCCCTGCGCCCCGCCAGCGTGCTTGCGCTGGCAGACCCGGCCATGAGCGGCGGCCGCTACCATATCCCGATTGCCCCCGCCCCCTTGCCTGCCAAGGCAGCCACAGCACCCTTCCGCATCGCCGAGGGTGACAACTACGTCAAGTACGGACACCCGGTCTTCGAAGGCACGGAACAGCGCGGCGACACCCACTGGACGGCTGAAATCATCACCCAGACCTGGTATCAAGCCGAGACCGGGCGCATTCCGATTTCCGGCGCGGGCTACGGCGGCCGCTTCGCCGGCGAGGGCTTCGACGACCTGTGGCTGGACATGAGCGAGATTGTCCGCCCGACTCGGGATGGCATCCACGGCCGGGAGGTGATCTCGACCGAGGTCGACCTCGGCGCCGGGCTGACCTCGCTCGAATTCGACAGCCAGGGCCGCCTCCTGACCCGGATGCCGACCTGGATCACCTTGCCCATCCCCGTGGTCCTCGACACCCTGCCGCTCGACCTGCCGATTCCGGGCGGGCTCGAAGCTGTCATTCGCGCCGCGCGCCTGCTCGACACGCTGGCACTTGTCGATCCGGCTGCCCTCAGCTCCGCCGACCAACCCAGCACTCACTGGCTGGCACCTTTGCTGCCGCCGGGATCGTTCGATGTCCCCCGCCTTGAGTGGGAAGCACGCCTGGTCGAAGTGGAGGCTGACCGCCAGCAGGCGGCCGAGGCCCGGGCACGCTACCCGGCGGCGCTGATTGTCCCCCGCCTGGTGCTCTCCCCAGAGTCGCCCCAGTCCGTTCTCGATTGGGCTCGGTCAGGGACCCGGGTTGTGCATCTGGTCGCCGACGAGATGGCGCGTGACACGGCTGGCAGAACTCTGGCGGACGCCGTGCACCAGGTACACACGCGGTTGGTGGACGAAGCGATGCGGGATCGGGTGACGCTAATCGTCAGCGGGGGCATCGCCGCCGCCGAGCACATGGCCAAGGCCATCGCCTGCGGTGCCGACCTGGTGGCCATCGACCATGTGATGCTGGCGGCCTGGGGCTGCGGGCTTTGGGCAGACCGTGGGCCTTGCCGCACCGAGCGGGAAGGTGTGGATCCCGCGTGGGGCTCCCAGCGGCTGCTCAATCTGATAAACGCCTGGCGAGATCAACTGCTCGAAGCCCTGGGGGCGATGGGCATGCGCGAGGTGCGCCGCCTGCGCGGAGATATCGGCCGAACCATCCGCCATCGGACGGAGGAAGCAGAGTTTCGCCGCTACGTCGGTTCGGCCGTCCCGATGGCGCGCTACCCCTACCTGCCGACGACCCAAGGCGGCGAAGGAGATCTGCGCTGGCCACCGACACTGCTGCAGTCTTCGCAGGAGCAGGCGCGCACGGGCCGTCCGCCCAGCGGCAGCGTGGAATACCGTGTCGGCCTCTCTGGCGGCGGCTTCGACCGCGTGGCCTTTGCCTTCGAGCTTGAAGCCGACCCCGCGCAGGTTCCCTCGTCCGACCCCGCCGGGTTCGAATTATCGCTGTCGCTCAACCGGCGCGGCGACGCCCGCCCGGCGATCTATCTACCGCTCCCCTGGTATGGGGCAGGCATGTCCTATGGCAGCGTCAGCCTGGCGGTGATGTTGGCGCGGGCCCGGGCTGCCCAGCATCTGGGGCTGTTCACTTCCACCGGCGAGGGCGGGTATCCCGAGGAGCTTGTGCCATACGCTGACTGGGTGATCACCCAGGTGGCCACCGGCCTGTTTGGCGTGCGCGAGGAGACGCTGCTACGCGCCCGGCTGATCGAAATCAAGTACGCCCAAGGAGCCAAGCCCGGGCTGGGCGGGCACCTGCTTGGCAACAAGAACACGGCCTCAGTTGCCCAACTGCGAGAAGCGGTTCAAGGCACCTCGCTTTTCTCGCCTTTCCCGTTCCACAGCGTTTACTCGGTCGAGGATCACAAGAAGCACGTCGACTGGCTCAAGCAGGTGAACCCACGGGCGCTGATCAGCGTCAAAGTCTCGACGCCTACTGATGTCGACATGGTAGCTGTGGGCTCGTACTACGCTGGCGCACATGTCTTGCATCTCGACGGGGCCTACGGCGGAACCGGAGCCGCGCCAGAGATTGCCAAGAAGAACATCGCCATGCCAATCGAATATGCCATCCCCAAGGTGCACCGTTTCCTGACCGCCGAGGGCGTCCGCGACGAGTTGACCGTGATGGCCTCCGGTGGCCTGCGGACGGCCTGGGATGTGGCCAAGGCCATCGCCCTCGGCGCCGACGGAGCCATCCTGGGGACGGCGGAGCTGGTCGCCATCGGCTGCACCCGCGTCGGGCAGTGCGAGAAGGGGCTGGGTTGTCCCTTTGGTATCACCACCACCGACCCCGAGTTGGCTCGCAAGATCGATCCAGCCGAAGCCTGGCAGAAGATTGTCAATCTATACACGGCATGGGCGTGGCAACTGGCAGGCATTCTCCAGCGGCTGGGCCTGCGGTCGGTGCACCAGCTGCGAGGGCGCAGCGACCTGCTGGTGTATCTGGAGTCTTGAGCCGTGGCCGAGTGGGCAGCGGATAAGATCTTGCGCTCGCGGCGCCGCCTGATCAACCGAGGCGACTTTCGGCCCCGCTCCCCAGAGGCGGCCGAGGGTGGCTGCGGAGTGCTGGGGCTTGCCGCCAACCTGCCGATCGCCGGCCGTCACCTCTTGCCCGCCTCGCAGCAAATGCACAATCGCGGCAACGGCAAAGGCGGGGGCATCGCCATGGCGGGCCTCGACCCACGGCAGCAGCGCGTCGACGCTGACACCCTGCGCTCTCATTATCTGGTCCAAGTGGCCTATTTGGAACCATCGGCCCGTGGCGATGTGGAGCAGCAGTTCATCCTGCCCCAGTTCGACGTGGCGCAGGGCTACATCATCGATCATTTCGAGGACCATCAACAGGTGCCTGGGCTGGAGATCCAGCCGCCGGAGGTGTGGCGGTACTTCGTGCGGCCCTCGGAGACGGTGCTTGCCCGCTTTGCCGAGGAGCACACCCTGGGCGAACTGCCCTCTCGCGCCATCGAGGATGAGTTTGTCTTCCAGAACTCGCTGCAGCTGAACCGCACCTATTACGCCAGCCTCGGGGAGAAACGCGCCTTCGTTCTCAGCCACGGGCGCGACCTCGTTGTTCTGAAGATCGTGGGCTATGCCGAGCAGGTGGTGCAGTATTACCAGCTTGAGGACCAGGTGGCCCGGGTGTGGATTGCCCACCAGCGCTACCCAACCAAGGGGCGCGTCTGGCATCCGGGCGGGGCCCATCCTTTCGTCGGCCTGAACGAGGCCCTTGTGCATAATGGAGACTTCGCCAATTACCACAGCCTTTGCGAATACCTGCGCCAGCGCAACATTCCTCAACTCTTTCTCACCGACACCGAAGTCGGTGTGCAACTCTTCGACCTATGGGATCGGGTCTATCGCTATCCGCTGGAGATCACGCTCGAGGCCATGGCGCCCACGACTGAACACGACTTCAGCGTGCTGCCGCCGAAGAAGCAGCAGTTGTACCGAGCGGTTCAGGCAGCCCACATGCACGGCTCGCCCGACGGCCCCTGGTTCTTCATTCTGGCTCGCTCTTTCCCCGACGAGGACCGCTGGGAGCTGCTGGGCATCACCGACACGAGCATGCTCCGCCCCCAGGTGTTCGCCCTCTACGAAAACCTGGTCGGTGCCGAGGACTCGGTCCAGATCGGGCTAATCGCCTCAGAGCGACAGGCCATCCACGCCTGCTTGAGATCCCTGTCAGCAGAGGACGCCCGCTTCCAGGCCCTGCCGGACCGGACCTGGGTGGCCCGCGGCGGCTCCCACACCGACGGCGGCGCGTTTCGCTTCTCCGTGTCGAGGCGAGATGGGTTGGTTTGCGCCGACAAGTTCGAACGTCCGGTGCGCCTTGCGCCGGGCGAGCATTTCGACCGCCGCCAGCATGGTCCTGGCCACGACGCGGCCGGGCTGCTCGATCCATGGCAACGTCGCTTCCTACACGCCTACGACAACGGCGGACCACCGGAAATATGGCCCTGGTGGTGCGAAGTCGCCCCGCAGGCAGATTGGAGGGCGATAGCCTCGGCCCTGCAGTGGCTCGAGGCATTCGCCGGCGCCAGCGGCGGTGAGTGGGAGTTCGCTTTCGATCTGCTGACCCTCCTGCGTGACCGGCCGGCGGGGCTGGGGGGAAAGAAGAGGGCTTCGCTCCTCGCCCTGCTCGATGAGCGATTGGAGAATTTGCTTGACCGCCTGTGTGCGATCGAGGACGCAAACGGGCATCTTGCCTCCCGGCGCAGACTGACGTGGGAGGCGCGACACAGCTTGCGGCCCCCGGAGGTCAGCGAGCGGGGGCTCGCGCTCGACACGCGCGGCTTCCCGCCCGAAGGCGACGACAGCGCCGCACGCTGGCTGGTGCGAGCCCACGCGATGGGCTGGCGGCATTTGATTGCCTACCGCTGGCGCGGCGGCCGCTTTGCCGCCTGTGGTCTCGGCCCAGCCAGCGCCGGTACTCGCCTCGACCTGTATGGCGATGTCGGAGATTACGCCGCCTCCGGCCTGGACGGCGCCGAGGTGCACCTGCACGGAGATGGACAGGACCAGGTGGGCCAGATTCTCAAATCGGGGATGTTGGTAATCCACGGTGATGTGGGCCAGACGTTCCTCTACGGCGCCAAGGGGGGCGAAGTCTACGTGCGCGGCTCGGCCGCGGGTCGTCCGCTGATCAACGCCACCGGCCGACCACGGGCGGTGATCAACGGCACCTGCCTGGACTACCTGGCCGAGTCCTTCATGGCTGGCGATCCGCTGCGCGGTGGTGGCTTCGCGATCGTCAACGGCGTCACCACTGGCGACGATGGACGGCTGCAGCCTCTAGACAGCCCTTATCCGGGTGGGAACCTCTTTTCACTCGCCTCGGGTGGGACCGTGTACCTGCGTGATCCAAAGTGCCTCGTGAGCGAGGCGCAGCTGAACGGCGGCGTCTTTGCCGAATTGAGCGGAGAGGATTGGGCTCTGCTCGAACCCTACCTGCTGCAGAACGAACGTCTATTCGGCATCTGCCTTCAGGACCTGCTTACGGTAGAGGGCCAGCTGCAGCCACCGCGGCAGGTGTACCGGAGGGTCCAAGTGGGGAGGCTGGAAGCCCTGCACGAGAGGGAAGAGGTTAGCGACGGCTGACGGGCGTCGATGGGATTCTGGTGCGACCCGCGATGTGGTACCGCGTTGGGATGTGGTAGAAGCTGACAATCAGGCGACAGCGGGAACAGGCAGTGGAGGCATCGTTCAAGCCAGAAGCCGCATCCCGCCGAATCGACCTGAAAGAGGAGAATGCACGGAAGGATCCGCAAATGCACGGGGATGAATCTCACAAAGCTGGTTTGAAGGCTTTCGCTGAAGTCGCGCCCGGTGATCCTTCGTAGTCAGTCGTCAAGGCCGCCGAGCAATCCGGCGCAGACATGATCATTTTGAGCAAACATCGCAAAGCTGCAATGGGCACGTTCTGGGTGCGCAATGTTGCGCCCCATGTCGCCCAAAAGACAAAGACGCCATGTTGCTTATTCCGCTTTCCCAGGACGAGTGGCGAGATCTATCATGGACATTACGCGAGCAACAGGGATACGTCTAGGCATACAAATTGAAGTCATTACTGTCATCTGGATGACGATAGAAATGGCAGTCGCGATCGGCGCTGGGATCGCGGCGGGCAGTATTCTCCTGATTGCTTTTGGTTTCGACAGTCTGATCGAGCTAATAAGCGGCGGTACTCTGCTGTGGCGGCTTCGAGTTGAGAGCCGAGACGGTGATATGGTTCAGGTCGAGCGAGCCGAACGCAAGGCGGCGTGGGGTGTCGCCTCAGGTCTTGGACTCTTATGCGCCTACGTGCTAATCTCCGCGGTTTATGGTCTGCTTGTTCATTCTAGGCCCGAAAGCTCTATCCCCGGGATTGGAATATCTGCAGCGGCCGTGTTGATCATGCCTTTTCTTGCAGTAACCAAACACCGCGTTTCGGGTCAAATCAAAAGTGAGGCTTTAGCAGGCGACGCTATCAATTCCATCACGTGCGCCTACATGGCAGGAACCGTTCTGATCGGCCTTGCATTCAATGCCCTCTGGGGTTGGTGGTGGGTCGAGAACATAGCCGCGCTCCTATTTCTCGTTTGGCTCCTGCGTGAAACTCGGGAGGCGTTTGAAGAGGCACGAACCGAGCGAAAAGAAGATTGAAGGAAACCAGCCGTAGGGTGCAAGAACCTCATCCTGCGGGTTTCGAGGTAGGAATCGTAGTGTTATCCAATTGTCCTGACCCAAGACCCCGTCCGTCCGACAACTGTTATGGGCGGGTGAGCATCGCCTGCAGTATCAACTATCGGGGCAGTCTTCGGGAACTGACTCACCATCGGACCGGTGACGCTAGATGGTTGCCTCGTCCAATACTCGAAGGTCCTTAGGGCCGTTAATGGAGGAAATCAAACTCGGTGCGGTCAATCTCGGTGCGTTGACAAACGCACCCCTCAAGAGGTACCCTTCAAAGTACACTTGCGGATCAACCTCGTTGGGCTCGAGGATACTGAACCACGGATGGTACCCTCAAACGGCTGGGAATCCTGTTTGAGGCCCCCTCCACCAGGTTGGGGCTCATAACCCGGAGGCCGGTGGTTCCCTGGACTGGCCTCAGGGCAGGCGAGTCCACCCCCCGCTACCTTAGAAGAACCGTAGCGCACCAGGCTACGGTTTTTGCTTGGCCCGGTGAATTCCGGTTGCGAAAACCTCCCCTAATAGGAGATCTCCGCATCAACCACGCTTCATCAGGTTCGTTGGAAGACCGCAGCGCTCCGGGCCACGGTCCTTTGCTTGGATTCCTCAACTGTCATCGCGAAAATCCACTCCAGAGAGGAGATTTTCGCATGAACCACACTTCGTCGGGTTCGTCAGATTCCCAATGTACGCCGAGCACGGCTTCTCACCCCTCCCGCCCACATCCACTCCCCCTGAGCAAGGCCCTGAACGGGTTCATCATCACCAAGCTTGCCGAAGGGCTCAGTCCCCGCACGGTTTCCTCCTATGTCGAGTACCTGTCCAAGTGGATTCAGCGCGCCGGAGACCAGGACATCTCCCAAGTCACTGGTCCGCAGATCAGTGCCTATCTGGCCTGGCTGCGCACCGAGTACCGGCCTCACCGCTTCGGGGGCAAGACACACCCACTTTCCGGCAAGACGATCCGCAACGTATGGATTGCTCTGTCATCCTTCTTCCACTGGGCCGAGTGCGAACTCGGAGTCCCTTTCCCCATGAAGGAAGTGCGAAGCCCCCACGCTCCAAGGCCGCCTGTGCCTGAGCTGACGCAAGATGAGGTCGAGCGAATGCTCAAAGCCTGCACCTATTCCCGAGCGACGGTGTCCGCCACTAGGCACTGCTTCGTCACTCGCCGACCTTCGGCCAGCCGCGACATTGCGCTCATATTGGTCCTCCTGGACACGGGGATACGCGCTTCCGAGCTGTGCGCGTTGAGGGTCCAGGACCTCGACCTGAAGACGGGGAGAGTCGAGATCAAGCATGGAGCGGAGGGCGGTGCCAAGGGAGGGAAGGGCCGGACCGTCTACCTGGGCAAGGCGAGCCGACGCGCCCTTTGGCACTACCTTCTCGGCCGCGATGATGGGCAGGATGGAGGGGCGCTCTTGTTCCTCACTAGCAATGGCCGGTTGATGCGGCCTTCCACTCTCCGTCATCTTCTGACTGGACTTGGGGAGAAGGTTGGAGTCCCGAAGACCTACCCCCACAAGTTTCGCCACACCTTTGCAATCACATACCTGCGCTCCGGCGGAGACGTCTTCACGTTGCAACAGATCCTGGGCCACGCCAGCCTGGACACACGGTCCGCCTCTACGCCCGGATCGCCCAATCGGATGTCGCTCAAGCGCACCGCAAGGCCAGCCCGGTGGACAACTGGAGGCTCTGAAACGAAATGACGATTGCGGCGCGATGGAGGTAGTTGAAACTCCAGGCGCATGCCCTCTGTCCCCCTACCGGACAGATAGCTGCAATCGAAGGGCGGAGAATTGCCTTGACAGGCCGCCCCCCCTTGTGTTATACATCCGTGGCAATGCGTATAACAGAAAGGTGGTCAGGTATGACAACGGTCATCGTCTCCTCAAAAGGCTGGGTAGTCATCCCGGCCGAAATCCGCAAGAAGTACGATCTACATCCTGGGGATCGAGTGATGCTGGTGGACTATGGAGGCGTGCTGGCCATCGTCCCGGCCCTACCACGGCCGATCGCCGGTTCTGCGGGCTTGCTCAAGGGCGGCCCATCAATGACAAAGGCTCTGTTGGCGGAGCATGCCCGGGAGCGGCGGCGTGAAAAGTAAGGTGCCTCGGTACGTTCTGGACAGCTTTGCCTTGCTGGCATATTTCCAAGCCGAACCGGGCAGCCGCCGGATTAAGGCGATCCTCGACGCCGCCCAGAAGAAAGAGGCCGAGATCTTCATCACGACCGTCAACTATGGTGAAGCGATCTACATTACCGAGCGGGAAAAGGCATTGACCGCCGCGCAGAGTCTCATTGCCGCCTTCGATCAATTGCCTGTTACCGTCATTGAGGTGGATCGGAAGCTGGCTCTTGCGGCGGCCCATTGGAAAGCGAGGTACTCGGTAGCCTACGCGGATGCCTTTGCTCTCGCCTTGGCTGAACAAATGGAAGCAACTATCCTCACTGGGGATCCGGAATTCCACGAAGTCGGGGACACTGCATCCATTGAATGGCTGCCACAGGATAGTTGATCTGGCCAGCATGCGCTGAAGGGCAACGCGTGTCGATGCCTCGCCCGCGTCGATCCACTTCACGAGCGGGTTGCTGGCCTTTCGCTTTGCGTCAGAAAAGCACTACGTAACTTCCCGCCGATCCGCCAGGGAATTCATGCCCTTCTGCCGCTTGCCCAGCACCCGGTCACCAGTTCATGTGTGCAGATTGGTCTCTACCCTCCGGGCGCACCATACTGCGCTGCGCCAGCGAACGGATACGCTCCTGCACCTACTCGCTGTTGAACTCGGTCCAAGCCTGGTCGGTCACACGAACTTCTGAGTGCATCATATTGGCGGTAATCGGCTTGTTCTCGCCCATGTCCGGTCCCAAGTTCAGCCCGCACAAGAAGGTCCCGCGGCCGACCTTGTACGGCGTCTTCTACGGGAGCTAGGCGCGGCCAAGAACTATGCGTTTGCTGCTGGATTGTTCTGGCTCTTGCAGCCCGACGAGCCAAGGTTCTTGGAATCGGAAGCTGACCCAAGAAACGCCGTAGACCCAGAGGTTCGCCACGTTTGCTTAGGCGCGCTCACAGTCCTTCGGGCTGATAGCCGGGAGGTCGCTGGTTCTCCTTCGGCTCCCGCAAGGCAGGTTGGCCGCGATTACCAGTCCGCCCCCCGTGCGTGCGCGCGAGCAGTTACGCCGCGTAAGGGCGGTGAAAGGCTTCAAGGCCGCTTTCATGCTATATTGTGGCGGCTGCTCAGCCGGAAGGACGTCCAGCCTTTCAGCCCGTGTATCGTTCCTGGGAGGATCGTATGAAGCGGCGTGTAGCGCCGCCTTCGTGCTCATCAGCGTGGCCTTTCTGTCATGCAACCTCGCCGCTACTGCTTCTCGCACCATTCAAGGATCAGCTCAGGGCGAGGCGGCCTTGCAGACTCACTCTGGGGCGGGGACTGCACTGCTTGAGGTTGGGGAAGCCATACAGTCGATCCTCCCCCCGCTCATGGCTGGGCCGGGGTCCCCGACCCAGTCCCAGATGTCGCAGGCGGGTGTCATCCTGAGCGCATCTCAGGCCGGTCTGCCCATAGGCTTTCCGATCTATCCTGGGGCGCACGGTCTCGGTGGGGAGCCAGGCATGGTGCTCACCTATACGGCGGATGCTGACGTGCGCACGATCGCAGGTTTCTACAGCACCCAGCTCAAGGCCGGCGGCTGGACGTCAGTGCAGAGCGTCCTCAGTCCGATGACAGGAAGCTGCGGAGACTTAAGCGGCTGCGGGGCCGTCCAGGCCGCCACGCCCGGGCCAACCCCCACGGCGACACCGGCCGGCTGGCTGAGCGAGGCATATCAATTGTGGACCAAGGGCAGTACCAGGGTCTCGATCCAATTCTCGGTCAATGACAAGGGCGGCACGGAGGTATCCATCCTCCTCAGCAAGCAGTGATCTCCTGGAGTCCGCCCACTCCCTCTGCGCGAGGAGATGTCCGGGCGCGCCGGATGGATACGACATGGATGAAGGCGAACGATGGACCTCGATCTGCGGCTGACTGACCGCGTCGTCCTCGTGCTGGAGGCCGTGACCGCCGGCCGCTTCCTGGGTCCCGAACACTATCGCCTGCAGCTGGCGGCCGAGCACCTCTCCCTCGTCGCCGGCTTTGACGAGCTCATCAGCCTCGACGGGCTGCGCTTTCAACCCTTCGACTACCAGATTCGCGCCGCCCAGGCTGCGCTTCGCCGCTTCCGCGGCCGCGCCCTGTTCTGTGACGAAGTCGGCCTGGGCAAAACCATTGAGGCCGGACTGGTGCTCAAGGAATACTTGGCCCGACAGATGGCAGAGCGCGTGCTCATCCTCACCCCGCCCGCTCTCATCGAGCAGTGGCGCGAAGAACTCGCCACCAAGTTCAATCTGCCGGATTTCGTCACCTCCGCCGACGCCGAATTCCGCGAGCGCGGCCCAGGAGCGTGGACGTCCTTGCCGCGCGTCATCGCCTCGCTCGCCACCGCCCGCCGCACCGAGCACCGCGCGCAGATCGAAGCGCGCCTGTACGATCTCGTCATCGTAGACGAGGCACACCATCTCAAGAACCGCGCCAGCGTCTCGTGGAAGTTCGTCAACCAACTCCAGAAGAAATACCTGCTGCTGCTCACCGCCACGCCGGTGCAGAACAGCTTGGATGAGCTCTACAACCTCATCACCCTGCTCAAGCCCGGCCAACTGAAAACGCCGCGCGAGTTTCAGCGTCAGTTCGTCGTGCAGGGCGACCCGCGCCAGCCCAAGAACCGCGGTCGTCTGCACGAACTGTTGGCTGACGTGATGGTGCGCCACGCGCGCGGGCAGGTGGGGGTGCAACTCCCGCCACGCCGAGCCCACACGGTCCGCCTCGCCCTTTCGCCCGACGAGCGTTCCTTCTACGACGACGCGAGTCAGTTCATCCGCGCCTCGCTGGCGCAGGCCGCGCCGACAGAAACTGAAGCACAGACCGACGACACCCAGACTCATGCCCTCTCCACCGCCACCCGCTTCACCCTGCAAACCCTCCAGCGTGAAATTGGCTCCAGCCCTCTCGCCGCCCGTTCCACGCTGCTGTCACTGGCCAGCCACAGCGCGCTGGAACCGCACCGCCAGACCTTGCTGGATCTGGCCGACCGCGCCGCGCACATCCGCACCTGGGCCAAAGCCGATGCGCTGGAAAAGATCCTGGCCCATCTCCGCGACGACAAGGTGCTGCTGTTCACCCACTTCCGCCCGACCCTCGATCAGTTGGCTGCGCGCCTGCGCACCCTGGGCTTGGACTTCGTCGTGTATCACGGCAGTCTGAGCGCTGCGGAAAAGGACGAGGCCATCCGCCGCTTCGAGCGCGAGGCGCAGATCCTGCTCTCCACCGAGGCCGCCGGCGAAGGGCGCAATCTGCAGTTCTGCCGCACGATGGTGAACTTCGACCTGCCCTGGAATCCGCTGCGCATCGAGCAGCGCGTGGGCCGTATCCACCGCATCGGCCAGACCCGTCCGGTGGAAATCACCAATCTGTCAGTCTCCGGCACCATCGAAGACTATCTGCTCGATATCCTCGACCGCAAGTTGAACATGTTCGAGCTCGTCATCGGCGAGATGGATATGATCCTCGGCGAGCTGACGGAGGAGCGTGATTTTGAAGATCTGCTGTTCGAAGTGTGGACGCGCGCCCACGACACGGCCGAGGTGCGCGTCGGGATGGAGCAATTGGGCGAGTCGCTGGCTCAGGCCCGCACCCGCTATCAGAAGACCCGCGAGTATGACGATGCCTTGTTCGGGCAGGACTTCGTGGCGGAGTGAGGTAAGTGTGCGGGTGTGCGGGGGTGGGTGTGCCAGTATGTGAGTGTATAAGTGTGGCAGTTGAAACACGCGACTTCGGATTGACTTGATGCCTGACCTCGCCGATTTCGTCCTCGACTTCTGCCGCGCTCACAGCGCGGTGGTGGAGCCGCCCGCGTATGGCGTGTACGACGTCCTGCTGCCGGACACGTTGGCCGCACAGCTGGGCATTGAGCCGTTTCAACGCTTCGCGTTTGATGAGCCAGCCGCCGCCGAGGGCGCCACGGTCATTGCCTACGGCCATCCGCTGGCCGAGCGCATGATCGAACTGACGCGTGCGGCCCCGGCCTGCGCCCGTTTCTACATCAACGACGTGCGCCTCGACAAGTCCGGTCTCGCCGCGCTGGCGCGTGCTGCTCTCGCCTTCCCGAACGCCAACCTGGTCGAGGTGCCGCGCACGCTCGAAACGCGCGCCCTATTCCGCTACGTGCGTTTCAACTTCAAAGCCGCCTTGGTCTCCGACGAAAAGCGCGAGCAGCTCGTCTCGGTGCTGGTCGACGCGCAGTCTGGCGCGGCTGTCCCAGATTTCTCTTTCTCCGAACCCCACCGCTTGGCCGAGGCCCCGGCGTTCACCGACCTGCCGCTCGCGCCGGCGTCGTGGACGACGGCCCCCGATCCGCTCGCCCCGAAACCGTTGCGCGCGCTCCTCGACCGCGCCGCCCGGGCCGCCGTGGATTCGCTCGCCCCCGTGCTCGCCGGGCTGCAAGCCCGCGCCGCGCGCCACCTGGAACTGGACCGCGCCCGCCTCGACGCCTACTATGCCGACCTCGAGCGTGACCTCGAACGCCGACTGATGCGCGCGCAGGATGAGAAGCGCTCGGCCAGTCTCGAAAGCAAGCTCGCCGCCACCCGCGCCGATCACGCGGCCAAACTCGAGGATGCCGAAGCCAAATACCGCCTGCGTGTCGAACTGGACCTCGTCAACCTGGCCCTCATCGCCCAGCCTAAACTCACTCTGTCCATCCGGATCGAGAACCGGCAAGCCGGTGTGACGCGCAGCGTGGTGTGGGATTCACTGCGCCACGTCATCGAACCCCTGATCTGCGACGTGTGCTTCCGGCCCAGGGTCAAGTTGTTCCTGTGCGCCAATAACCATCTCGCTTGTGGAGAGTGCCTCGCGCCGCAGTGCGTGGATTGCAAGCGCGTCTACTGCCAAGCCTGTGCGTCTGAAGTTACAACCTGTGTGGTCTGCCACCGACCGGTGTGCCAGAAGAGCCTCACCCGCTGCCGCGAGTGCGGGCAGGGCACCTGCCGCGAACACGCCAGCCTGTGCCACCGGACGGGCGAGGCAGTTTTTGTGCCAGCGGCGGACCACGCCGCCGACCAGATCGACGCCAATTCTCAGCCACCTCCGGAGATTTCCACCCCTGCGCCGGTCGCCGCCGCTCCGTCCAAACCGCGCCAAAGCCAGACGAAACGTACGTCCTCGAAACGAAAGGCACCCCTCCCCCCCTCGGTTCAACCGGCGCAGACCACCGATTACCGGCTCGAGGTAGAAGTCAGGACAGACGAGCCGCTGGTGGTCGCCTTCGTGCTGACCAAGGGCAAACACGAGGTGGCGCAACGCGTCTGGAAACTGACGGACGAGGGAATCACCGTCGCCTGCTTTTGCGAAAAGGGCTGGAAGTGCCGGTCGGCGGCCAGGCTCCTCAAGCCGGAATCGCCGGCGCGCATCGAGTCTCAACTCGAAGCCGAGATTGACAAGTTCCGCGCTGAATATCGCATCGCGCCATATCGCGCTGCTATCTACATCGCGGAACACGGCGAGTTTGTCCGCCGGCCCCGACTCCGGCTGCGCGGCCGGTGGAAAGAGGGAAGTCTGCTGGAGGCGGCCCCCGCGACGGCGCGCGTGGAAGAAAGCCCATCCGAAGCTGCGCTGATTCGCTACCCGGACTGGGTGCTCGCCTTTACGCCTGAGGAAGCCGAGCACTTCATGCCTGACATCGAGCGCTTCATCCGGATCGCTCACGGCTGGCTGTTCTATGAAGGCGCCCTTAGAGCGCACGAACTGGCATCACTCACGGCCTCGGTGGCTCGACCCGGCGCATGGTACTCGCCCAAGCGTGCTCCGGCTCTCTTCAAAGCCGACCCGCGCCTCGGCGTTGCACGCGGCAACGTGATCTCAATCGGCCTCGTGCATCATCCCCTCAAGGTGCTAAGGGAAAAGGAAGCGCGCCGCCTGCCACCGCGCGCCTTCAGCGCCGAAGAACTGAGTGCCGCCGCCGAGGGTCAGCTCTCCCTTACCCCGCGCGAGGCGGAGATCGAAAATGCCCTTAACCAGCGTACCTCCAGAAAGGTGGATCTGCACACGTTTCAGTCCCTCTTCCGCAACACGGATGACCCCAGCACGCTTTTCTCGATGATCCTGGAACGATGTGCTCCCCGCGATGAACAGGAAGCCAGCGCTCTGGCCGGGTTGCTCAGCGAACTGTGGAACAACACGCCTCGTTTCGAACTGCGCGGCCGGACGCCGGATGAAGTGCTCCACCATAGAGAGGCCACCTCCGCTGATGAGCCAATCCAGGAAAAAGACCCCTCAGATTGATCCGCGCATGCTCACGCGCCGGCGTCTCAACGCGCTCTTCAATCGTCACACAGGCGCCCACGAGATCGGGCCTCAGCCAGCCCGGCCGAGGCGCGGAAGGCTCACCACGATTCCAGTCCTCAATGGATCGCTCCATGACTACCGGCGCGCTGGGTGAGCCAGTTGTCCCCCAAACCTCGGACGGGGTTTTCGGCTGGAACAGGTGGTTCGAGTCCAGCCCCCGCTACATAAATGAAGAACCGAGGCTGTCCGGACCTCGGTTTCTTGTTCATCCGCATCAAACCCTCTCAAGCAACATCCGCCAGATTCCCCTGCGGTCTCCGCCCTTCTCATCAGTTCACCTTGCATAGGCTTGTAGCCAGCTGATTCCAGGTTCCAGACCCGTGGTGCCTCCATCCCCAGCGACAGTGGATCGCGTCCGTGGCACTTTAACTGATTCTCCCAACGTTGGCATGCTTGGATGGGATCCTCGGCTGCCACACCCAATCCTCGCTCATCCTCATCGTCACAGCCGTGGTATAATCATTGTAGATACCACTTCACGAGGAGGCGCGATGAAGACCCGCGTCCAGCGATGGGGGAACAGCCTGGCCGTCAGGATCCCAAAGACCTTTGCCGAGGAGGTCGGCCTTGAGGAGGATTCGCCTGTGGACCTCCGACTTTCCCAAGGCAAGCTTGTCCTTGAGCCCTCCGCCCCTCAGGCGCCTTCTCTCAGTGAGCTCTTGCGCCGCGTCCGCAAGAGCAATCTTCACGTCGAGGTGGACACTGGCCCCGCTCAAGGCCGGGAGGCCTGGTAGATGATGGCCCGGACCCCTGACAGAGGCGACGTTGTCCGGATCTCCATGAACCCTCAAGCAGGCTATGAGCAGTCAGGCCGCAGGCCAGCGCTTGTCCTATCACCGGCCGCCTACAACAGCAAGGTCGGCCTCGCCATCCTTTGCCCGATAACGAACCAGATCAAGGGTTACCCCTTTGAGGTCGCGATACCGGCCGACTTGCCGGTTACCGGCGTCGTTCTTTCAGATCAAGCGAAGAGCCTTGATTGGAGAGCAAGGAAGGCAGAATTCACATGCTCTCTTCCTTCCGACACGACGCTGGAGGTTCTTCTGAAGCTCGGCACACTACTCATGCCATGAGGTGACCCGAGCCTTAGGGCGCCCAACAACTCGGCGCAGCCGACCGGTGTACGGCCGCCAAACTGACGCTTGCCTTGCGCGCCATGCTGGCGTAAAGTGAAGCAGGGTTGGCCCACGATGGC
>Ga0208563_1000186_pt1 | contig 64842 bp, 63 predicted proteins | sample June2015DPH_17_1_2_FD_184717 | JGI IMG/M metagenome (GOLD analysis project Ga0208563, IMG submission 184717) | Peatland microbial communities from SPRUCE experiment site at the Marcell Experimental Forest, Minnesota, USA - June2015DPH_17_150... | ecosystem: Environmental > Terrestrial > Soil >... | reverse complement strand
GCTTGAGTTCGGGCATGTCCTGCCCTACGTGTAGGTCCACATCCCTCATGGGTTGATTTTCTATTTAAGCACCAATGCGATTCATCCCACGACTGAAGCCTGTGGGCTTTCTCGCATGGTTTGGTAATGGGGCTACTGAAGAGGCCTATTGAGGGATCAGACTACTGGCGCTAGAGCAATTTGCCAGAACTGGATTGAAGAAAAGCGGCTATGTCTTTGTCAGTCACGCCCTTCTGTCGGTCTTCAATTAGACCAGCACCCGGGTCTAGCACGAAGCTACCGCTTCGAGTGTAGATTTTCAGCTTGCGGCGATACGCGGACTCCAGCGCTTTCCGTTCGCCTTCATTGGCGGCGTACTTCAAGACGTGCCAGGGAGGCCCGAAGCTCTCAGCGATGGCGCATTTCGAACCCAGCTCGATTCTGGCTCCGTACAGAGCACTTTCAATTACAAGTGGGATTTCGCAGAGGCTCACCTGCCCTTCACATTGTCGAAACGGCTGCACGCCCTCAGGATACTTGATGTAGAGAGGAACCCTCAGCAAAGCATCGTCGAGGAAGTAGCCGTGATCGTACTTCCCCATCTCTCCGAGCAACTGTCCATGGTCAGAAGTAACAATGAACAGCGTATTTCTTGGAAGACGCTTCATTGACATGATGATGTCGAGCGAGCGGCTGATTGCCAGGTCTGCGTGTCTCCGGTATTTCTGCAGCCAGTTGTAGTTATGCCGGTATGGTTTCCCAGTCAAGTAACAGTACACCGACTCGATTCCTGGGCCCGCATCATTCCATGAGTAGGGTTGGTGCGCTTCCATCAGATTCAAGAACAACATGAAGGGTTCGTGAACCTTCCAGGTCTCAACGGAATGCATGATCTGTTTACTGCCCTTCTCGAGCGGAGTGCGCATCAGCAATCGAGGTGCTCGTCCTTGGACTGACTTGTAGATGTGGCGTATCAGAAGCCTCGTTTTCCTGTCCCGTATCATCCTCTGCGACGCGCGAGGCCAGCTCCCACCCGCCTCTTTGAAATACGTCCTAACCCCCGTGATCGAACCGGTTTCATCGAAGATATCGCAATGGCCGAAGGGGAAACCAAACAGTGGGGACACAAGAGGGTTGGCCGTAAGAGAATATGTCAGGTATCCACGGTCTGCCAACTCCCCCAAGATTCCATGCTTCTCCACAATCAGGTTAGCAGGCCTCAGCTTCTCAGAATTCTCGAAGTACGTATTCAGAGATTCGTGTATTCCGTGAGAAGAGGGAAGTCTCCCTGTGAACATCGAAGTATGCGAAGGAATGGTCCAGTTGGAAGGAGCAATTGCGTTCTCATACTTGACGAACCCAGAATCCTCGAGCTTCCGGAGGCCATACGAATAATCTTCTCTTAGTGTGTCCAACACCATGAGTACTACGTTGAATCGCAATCGGATGACAGACCTTCGTTCCCCCGTGAGTCCTCGTGCTTTAAGCGATTTGTCTGCAGAGGGTAGTTGAATGACCTGCTCATCCGACAGTCGCTCCGATTCCACCCCGTATTGGGACGGAGCTTGTTCCCAATGGAGCGGTGAGACGCCCCTTGTTCAATGAAATGGTCGCCGGATACAGGTTTCAGGAGCCTCGAAGGGATTGCTACCGAACCTTACAATTCTGGACGAACTCTCGGCATCAGAGCGGAGTCGACGTCTAGGCCTTCGCAGCGGCCTTGGCAGCGGCCTTCTCGACCTGGCCCTTTTGAGTAATCTCGCGAACGATACCGGCCGCCACAGTGCTCCCCATGTCCCTCAGGGCAAATCTTCCTAACTCAGGAAAGTCCTTGAAGGTCTCGAGCACGATCGGCCTTAGGGGCTGTATCCTCACTATAGCCGAGTCTCCAGTCTTTATCGTCTTCGGCTTCTCCTCAGTCGGCTGGCCAGTCCTAGGGTCGATCTTTGCGATAAGCTCGGAAATCGTTGCCGCGACCTGGGCCGTGTGGGCGTGCAGGACCGGGGTGTACCCCGCCGCTATCGCAGTAGGGTGGAAGACGACTATAATCTGTGCAAGGAACTCCTTCGCAATCGTGGGCGGGTTGTTTGTGGGCCCCAGCACCGAGCCCCTCCGGAAGTCGGTCTTCGCAACCCCCCTCAGGTTGAACCCGATGTTGTCGCCGGCCATTGCTTCGGTCATAGCCACGTGGTGTGTCTCGATGGACTTCACTTCGGCCGTCAGTCCTTCAGGCATTATCATTACCGAATCGCCGACCTTGATCTTACCCGTTTCAATCCTTCCGACAGGGACCGTGCCGACTCCGGTGATAGTGTAGACGTCCTGGACTGGAAGCCGCAACGGCTTGTCGATGGGCTTCGCCGGCTCCACGAACTGATCGAGCGCTTCCATGAGGGTCGGACCCTTGTACCAGGGCATATTGGTGCCCTTCTTGACCAAGTTCTCTCCTGTCCAACCGGAGACCGGGATGATGTTGATCTTGGCGACCGGGAACCCGACGTTCTTCAGGAGGTTCTCTACGTCCTGTTTTGCTTCGTTGAATCTTTGTTCGGAGTATTTCACGGTCTGGTCGTCCATCTTGTTGATGCACACCGCCATCTGGCGCACTCCGAGAGTGAACAAGAGGAACGCGTGTTCTCTCGCCTGTCCGCCGGGAGCGAGCGCGACGTCCTCTTCGCCCTTCTTGGCGGAGACTACGAGAATTGCTGCGTCTGCTTCAGACGCGCCCGTGATCATGTTCTTGATGAAGTCACGGTGGCCAGGCGCATCGATCAGCGTGTAGAAGAACTTCGGAGTCTCGAACTTCTGGAAGGCGAGGTCAATTGTTACTCCCCTCTCTCTTTCGTCCTTCAACTCATCGAGAACCCAGGCATACTTGAAAGAGTCACCCGCGCCAGTCTTCTCAGACTCCTTCGCGAATTCATCTATCATCCTCTGGTCGACCACACCTAGGTCGAAGAGGAAGTGGCCCATGGACGTGCTCTTGCCGTGGTCCACGTGGCCGCAGATAATCAAGTTCAGGTGAGGCTTATTCGCCATTCTACGTCTCTCTTTACATGAAACGACCCTCCCTCACTGTATTTAAGCGTAGTGGAGTGAAAAAGGGGTTCCGTTCCATCTCTGATTGTCTGTTCGGTTGCTCGCGGTTGTGTTCATCGACTGCGTTAACTGCGTGCGCTTGCAGGAGAGCTACAGGCCTCCTTTCATAAAGCTGAGCGTCAAGGTGCACGACGCTTCAATATTCTTCTTCCAGGTCTAGGTCATGGCGTTTGATTTACGGTGGTGTTGGGTTTTGAATCGTCATGACGTTTTTCGGTCGTCATAACGCCTTTACTCGATTATCATTGCAATATAACCTTGGGTGAATTCAGGCTGGACCAAGCGGTTCCAACTCGTGACAACGCTCGATGTGACTAATGAACTCAGAGGTGACCTAGGTGAACTCTACTTCAAACATCTTTGTACCCAGAGAAGCTATGCGTACACTAGACTGGAGGACATATACAATACCCTATCTCCGCGATCCATTCTTGAATTCAAGATGGGGTTTGATAGGCTGAAGATAGAAGTACCAAAGGAAATCTCTGGAGAAGTTTGGGAAGTCTGCAAGCCGCAGTCCATTGATGGAAGTCCGAGTTACGTGTTTGACTTCCTTACCTGCAAGATAGACTCCGACTATTTTCTTGAGCACGTGAATTCCTTTCCTCCCAATAACTTTCATTGGGTAGAAGTCAAGACTGGCAAGAGCAGGCTTTCACGGCATCAGGAAGAGATGCGTGACAGATGCAAGATGCAATTCGATGTCTTTCGCATAGAGAATGTTGATGTCTCGCCGCATGAAGTGGCAATTCACTGGGAAGAAGCCTCATAGCTATTCGCGCGCGCTCATGCTTGACCACTCTGAAGTGCGCGCGCGCGGCTCTGAACACGCCTTTGACGTAGGAGGCCATCGTAGCGTGAAACGCCGTCGGCTTGAGTGACGCGAAGCGTAAAAGCGAATCATCTGTTTCCATGTTGTCTTTCTTGTGTTGTTGTTTGGTTCTGGCGATAAGCTGGCTCAAGGCCGTTTGTGATATTGGCGTTCCGATGAAGTCGAGGAAGTGCCTTGCAGAGTTTGGCGCGGCTTGGTATGTCTTTTCGGCCACCACGCCGTTGTTCCTTCGTCTGTTGCCGACTTTGGCGTAGTATTGTTGGATAGCCTCATCCTGTCTGATTAGCTCGTTTAGCCTGAAGATCTCCGCGTTCTTCGGGTTACCGTGGTACCTGTTCCGCTGGGCCTTCGGCGTGTATTGGTTAGAAAACGAGAGAAATGCGGGAGCGTGAGTCGGGTCGAGCCCTCCCGCTCTACGCTCTATGGGCCTATACGACTTAGCTCGATGACAGGTAGCTCCAGAGGATTACGCCCACGAGCATCACTATCGAGCCTGCGAAGCCCGTTATCAGTGCGCTCGCAGCATCCGAGCTCAGTCCGAGGCTCGTGACGAAGCTCATCACGGGAGCTCTGACGAGCCAAGCGAAGAAGCCCAGTGCGTAACCGAGGAGCCAGAATCCGAACAGGATTGTTCTTCTTCCCATGCCGTATCGATAGATGATATCGACCTCAAAGTCGGTAAATGGGTGGAAGATGGTATTCCTTCACGGTTTTGTGGAAATCTTTAGAGCAAAATCCCCGCGAGGGAAAGCAGGTAGGTCGTGGCTACGCTCGCGCAGACTCCAAGCGCAAGGAAGAGGACCCCCTCCAACACGACCCCTTTGTCCGGCCGCACGTACTCGTCACTGATGCAACCAAGCATCAGTTTCCCAAAATAGGACATGGGATCTCTGGCCATTTCGGATGGCAGAAAAGGCAGTCTTGAGTTAATTAACGGTTGTGGAGGCTAAATCTGCCAGAATGGAGCTGGTCTTTAGGTCAGTTCTTGAGACGATGTGACATCCTCCCACGACTGAAGGTCGTGGGCTTCCAGCCCCTGTTTCATGGCGTATAGTTCCCGCTTCCTCGACCGGGCTTGCGACCTCAGTTGGCTGGGGTGGTAGAGGTCCAGTCTCCACGGGCTTGAGTTCGGGCATGTCCTGCCCTACGTGTAGGTCCACATCCCTCATGGGTTGATTTTCTATTTAAGCACCAATGCGATTCATCCCACGACTGAAGCCTGTGGGCTTTCTCGCATGGTTTGGTAATAGCAAAGAGTGGTCAACAATAATCATCCCGGGAAAGTGTTATTATAGTGAGGTCAGATTCCTGATTCGGCAAGGTGTGTGGCCTTGCCCCGTAGTCTTGCCTCGAAGCTCGACGGAGCGAAGAGGGTTTCCACTTTCCGGGACTTTATCCTCCTTCCAGGTAGGAGCAAGACAGAGCCGGCAGAAATCGACCTCTCCTCGAGGCTAACGAAGAACATCAGGCTCGAGGTGCCTCTGATCTCCTCGCCGATGGACACGGTCACCGAGTGGCGCCTCGCGGTCGAGATGGCGCGGATTGGCGGGGCTGGGGCCATCCATAGGAACATGTCGACCGAGAACCAAGTCTGGCAGGTGAAGAAAGTGAAGGCTTCCAAGGTAGACGCGAGGAGCTGCGACGAAAGGGGAAGGCCTCTGGTGGGGGCGGCGGTTTCACCCCTCGACGCCGAGAGGTGCAAGGCTCTTGACCGAGTGGCGGATTTCCTCGTGGCCGACGTGGCGCACTTTCACAGCTCCAAAGTCATCTCATCTGCGAAGCGACTCCTCCCTGACCTCAGCGCCGACTTCATCGCCGGGAACGTGGGGACTGGGAAGGCGGTGGCGGACATTGTCGACGAGCTTCCCAGGGTGGAGGGATTCAGGGCAGGAATCGGTTCCGGCTCGATCTGCATCACTTCAGAAGTCACCCGCGTCGGTGCCCCAACACTATTCGCAGTCGCAGAGGTCGCTAGTGCCATCGCTGAAAGGAAGCTCGACATCCCAGTGATCGCCGACGGCGGAATCCGAGGGCCTGGTGACGCGGCCCTGGCGTTTGGGGCAGGGGCGTCCACCGCGATGCTGGGCTCGATGCTGGCGGGTACGGAAGAGGCGCCGAGCAAAGTGGTCGTCAGGAACGGGAAGAAGTTCAAGATTCACAGGGGAATGGCGAGTGCGGCAGCGAGACGGGTGAGGTTTGCGATCGACAGGTACGCGGTGCCAGCGAAGGGGCTGGACGAAGGCGTCGAAGCATATGTGGCTTACGCCGGGAGGGTGGAGACGGTGATTGCAACGATGGCGAACGGCCTGAGGGCAGCCTTCGGGTACGCGGGAGCAGAGAATGTGCAAGGGATGTGGAGCGGCGCGACCTTCGGAGTGATAAGTGCGATAGGGGCGGGGGAGCTGGGGGCGCATTCGCTTGAAGTCAAGGAATAGGACGACGAAACAGGAACTGGCCGGCGGAATTTCGGTCCTCGACTTCGGGGGGCAGTACGCCCACCTAATCTGCAGGAGGGTGAGAGCCCTCGGGGTCTACTCGGCGCTCGAGCCCCACGACATCCCTGTGGAGCAGCTGAAGAAGCAGAGGGTTGCCGGCGTAATACTGTCTGGTGGTCCGGCCAGTGTATACTCGGAAGGAGCCCCGAAGACGGACCCGAAGCTCTTCGAAGGAGAGATTCCGGTCCTAGGGATCTGCTACGGCTACCAGCTCCTCGTGAAAGCCCGCGGAGGCGATGTCCAAAGGGCCGAGCGAAGAGAGTACGGAAGGTCGAGCTTGAAGATCCTCGACAGGAGAGGTCTCTTTGAAGGTGTCAAGAAGGACCGACTGGTCTGCTGGATGAGCCACGCAGATTCTCCCACGAGGCTGCCGGCCTCGCTCAAAGCAATCGCATCCAGCGCCAACTCGCCCTACGCCGCGGTCAGGTCGTCGGACGGGCACCTCTACGGCGTCCAGTTCCATCCAGAGGTCTCGCACACAGAGCGGGGGCAGGCGATCCTTGCGAACTTCGTGTTCGGCGTGTGCGGCGCACGTCGCAACTGGAGCCTTGAGGGGTTCATGAAGAGGTCGGTCAAGTCGCTCGCCAGACTTCAGGGCAAGGTGCTCTGCGCGGTCTCGGGAGGGGTCGACTCGTCGGTGACCGCCGCGCTGCTGCACAAGGCGATAGGCGACAAACTGGCGTGCGTTTTCATCGATACAGGGCTGCTGCGGGCAGGCGAGGCCGAGAGCGTGAAGGGGTTTCTGGGGCGGGACCTAGGAATCAATGTCGCGTTCGTAGACGCGTCCGCCACCTTCCTGAAGGCGCTAGTGGGTGTGACCGACTCTGAGGAGAAGCGCAGAGTGGTCGGTAAGACGTTTGCTGACGTCTTCGAGGAGTTTGCGAGAAGGGAGGGCCCGTTCGCCCACCTGGCGCAGGGGACGCTATACCCGGACGTGATCGAGAGTGGAAGGTCCAGAGGACCGGCCGCGGTCATCAAAACGCACCACAACGTAGGGGGGCTCCCGGAAGGGCTTTCCATGCACGTGGTGGAGCCCGTCAGGGACCTGTACAAGGATGAGGTCAGAGAGCTGGGCCTGCTCTTGGGGTTGCCTCACGAAACCCTGCAAAGACATCCCTACCCCGGACCGGGACTCGCGGTGAGAGTCATCGGCGAGACTACACCGGACAAGTTGAGGATCACGAGGGAGGCGAGCAGGATCGTCGAGGAGGTAATCGAGGAGAAGGAGCTCTACTCGAAGGTGTGGCAAGCCTTCGCCTACGTGGGTGACGACAAGGTGACCGGGGTCCAGGGCGACGAGAGGCGCCTCGGGTATCAGGTCACGGTGAAGGTGGTCGAATCCATCGATGCGATGACCGCCGACTGGGCGAGACTCCCCCCGAAGGTCCTAGAGAAAATCTCCACCAGAGTGACCAACGAGGTCGAGGGAGTGGTGGGAGTCACTTACTCGATCTCTGCCAAGCCGCCCGCTACTATCGAACCACAGTGACCCGTATGAGCGCCCTTGGTCCGAAGACGGAGCTTGCCGAACTCCACTCCCACCTCGGAGGCTCGGTGGACCCTGCCGTTATGTGGGAGATTGCACACGCCCAGGGGATCAAGCTGCCCACCAAGGACTACTGGAAGTTCGTGGACCTGGTGACGGTCACTCGACGGAGCAAGAAGTCGCTCGAGCACTACCTCTCGCTCTTCCGCCTGACGGAGCTAATACAGTCTAGCCCGATCGCGATAGAGCGTTCAGTCTACCAGACGATTGCAGGGGCATACAGGAAGAACAACATCACCCTGCTAGAACTCAGGTTCAATCCAATGAAGCGGAACCGGGGAGGCGAGCAGGACCTCGATCAGATAATGATGGCAGCCGTGAGAGGGATCGATAGGGCTTCCCTGGAGTACCCGGTAAGGACCGGCATAATCGTGTGCCTCGACAGAGGGTTCGGACTGAGGCTCAACGAAATACTGCTTGAGAAAGCGGTCGCCTACTCAGGGAGAGGAGTCGTGGGCATCGATATTGCCGGCATAGGCAACAAGGACTTCAGCTACAGCGGCTACACCGACATCTTCAGGAGGGCCAGGAGCGAGGGGCTCGGGTTGACAGTTCACGCCGGAGAGGACGAGGGACACGACTCGGTTAAGCAGGTCTTGGAGTACCTGGAACCGGATAGGATCGGGCACGGGGTAAGGGCGACAGAGGACGCTGGTACGATGGAGCTGCTCAAGAGAAGAGGGACCGTGCTCGAGGTCTGCCCGACTTCAAACCTGCACACAGGGGTGGTCAAGGACCTCGCGGAGCTAAAGCGCATCTTCGGAGCATTCAAGAAGTATGGCATCAGATACACCATAAACACAGATGGGCCCGAGATGCTCAGGACCAACCTGAGGGGGGAAATCGACTTTCTGCTCCGGAACGGTGTTGTCGGCGAGGGGGATGTTCTGCGCTCCAACCATGTCGCGTTTGATTCCTCGTTCGTGAAGTAGGCTGCTGGCCTCTCCGGAGGTCACCCTTGAAGGTGAAAAGGTTTGAAAAGGCGAGCCCCGAAGGTGCATTTCTGATGGAGCCAGCCGAGAAGCAGGCGGAAGTGGGCGAGTTCGTGATAAACTACGCGACGGCAGGGAATGGGGAACCCCTTCTTCTCCTGCACGGAAGTGAGCCGGCAGAAACCTGGCGAGTATGGGACCAGATTCTCGGCCTGGCCGATACCTACCGCATCGTAGTCCCCGACTTGGTCGGCTTCGGCAAGTCCTCGAGGCCCATGGAGACACCCGACTATCGGGCACAGGCGCAGGTGGTTGGGGACTTCGTGGAAAGGCTTGAGATCAAGGAGATGTCCATTGTCGGGAGCGGCTGGGGCGGGCAAGTGGCCCTCGAGTTCGCACTCATGAGGTCCGAGGCAGTGAAATCCATTGTCCTAATCGCAAGTTCCTACGACAAGAACCAGCTGAAGCGCCTGGGGAAGCTGAGGAGGCCGACGCTCATAATCTATGCAGAGGATGACATGGTAACGCAGCTGAAGGCAGGGTACCTGCTCAGGGACGCGATAGGGACGTCCAGGCTCGAGGTGCTGGACGCGGTCGCCCGGGACCCCACTCACGACTTCCGCACATCGCACCGACTCCAGAGGTTCAGGGCCCCGAAGGTGCTTCAGCTCATGAGGCTCTTCTTGTCGAAGCCCGAGGCGATGGTCGCTGAGCCGCCAGAACAGCAGAACGAGCTGAGAGGAGTCGAGATGCGCAGGGAAGAAAAGGAACCAGGCGAGGGCTCTACCTAGACGCCATTGCTACGCGTTCCTGCTCGTTCTTCTTCTTTACGGAGTGGCTGTTGGAGTCACCAGCCGCTGCCTGGATGATCTCGTCCGCGAGGACCTCTTCCACGCTCCTAGATGATCCGAAAGCCGCCTCTCTTACCCCTTCAGACATGAAGCGGAGGGCCAAGTCGATCCTACGGACGGGGGAGATGTCGACCGACTGGTGATAGACGACCCCACCGTAGCTCAGCCTTGTTGTGTCCTCGTTCGGGGAGGCGTTCTCGATGGCCTTCACCAGCTGCTGGACCGGATTCTGGCCGGTCTTCAGTTCGATGATTATGAACGCCGTCTTCACAATGTTCATCGCCTTCTGCTTCTTGCCCCCCATCCTGCCAGTGTTCTTCGCGTACTTCTTGCCGAAGTGGGTCATGTGGTTGACGAGCCTCTCGACTATGTTGACCCTGGTCTTCGCAAACTTCTTGTGCTCGTGACGTCCTCCGGAGTGGGGCACCAGTACGGGCCGCAGGCCAATGACATTCTGGAGACCTTGGTCTTCAATCTCGACCCCGGTCATGTCCCACCTGTTCCAGAGAAGCAGGTTCGGGTACTCCAATGATTGCCTGCTCATGACTCTATCTCCTCGGCTTCTCCTTTCTTCCGTACACAAGCTCGTTCAGCGAAACGCCGTTGACTTTGAAGACGGTCCACCGAACGCCGGGTATGTCGCCCATCGCCCTCTTCATCGAACCACCGATCCCCTGCAGGAGCACCTCGTCGTGTTCGTCGACGAAGTTCAGAGCGCCGTCACCCGGGAGGAAAGCCGTAATCTGCTTCCCGTTCTTGACTATCTGGACCCTGACGCACTTCCTGATAGCGGAGTTGGGTTGCTTCGACTCAATCCCGACCTTCTCCAGCACAATGCCTCGTGCCTGCGGGGCTCCCTCAAGCGGGTCCGACTTGTAATCGAGCCCGAGCTTCCTTCTTTTGTACCACTTGTTCGACCAGCGGAACCTCTGCCTCTTCTGTGAGACCTGTCGGGCGGCGAATTCTCCGCGTGGGGGACCTGTCAATTTTCGAGCCGCAACTCTTTCTCATCGTATAAAAGCGTTCAAAGCTCGCTGGTAATCTGGACGTTGTCTACGTCGAAGTACCGGCGCGCCAGGAGCCTTACCTTCTCGGCGTTTCTGCCGCCCATTCCCAGGACTGCGCCTTTCTTCCGATGGTCCACGACGACTACGACGCTCTTCGAACCATCGAGCCTCTCCTCTATCCTGACCTCTCGGACGTACTTCGTATTTAGAACGTTCCTCACCAACTCCTCGATGTCGTCAGCCCACTCCACTACCTCGACTGGTCTCCTGACGGCTCTCTCGATCTTCTTGACCGCGGCTCCTTCTTTGCCTATGGCTAGCCCCATCTGGCCCTTCGCAACAACGAAGATGACCCTGTTCGCTTTCTCGTCGATAACGCAGTCGCGGGCAGTGGCCCCCGTCATCCCCTGAATCATCGACAGCATTGACAATTGATCTGACGTCAGCTTGATTTCAGGCACGATTGGTTCACCGCATCAACTGGTTGACGTCCGCCTCACTTACGGAACGCAGGGCGATTGCCGACACCCTGTAGGGCCTTCCTATCATCCTGGCGAGTTCGGCGGAGGAGTGCGGCAGTTCTACTATGGGGACTCCGTGCTTCTTCGCCTCTTCCCTGAGCTTCGCCCCGAGGCTCGCCGGGACTGAGCGGGTTAACAGGATGGCCTTGCTGCCCTTCATTGACGCGTAGCTCTCTTTGGCTCCCACCGCCGACTTTCCCCCCTTCATCGCGTCCTTCAGTACCTTCGCGAGATGTGCGTTGTCAACCATCGCAATCAGCTCATGTACAGGTCAATCATCCCAGTCCCGACCGGGATGGGCAGCCCCACAATCACGTTTTCTGTGACTCCCTTCAAGTCCTCGACCTCGCCCTTCACCGCTGCCTCGGCAAGCGTCGGGACGGTGATCTCGAACGCGGCCCTTGCTAGGACGCTGCTCTTGGAGCCAGCTATCCCGTGTCTTCCTATCTGCTGGATGTATCCCTTTGATGTCATCAAGTCTGCCACAAGAAAGATATGGCGTATGTCGACCTCGAGGCCCTGTTCGTCCAGCGTGCTCATGACCTCTCTGACCAGAGTGGCCCGGGCTGCCTCGATGCCGAGAACCTGCGCCACCTCGTGCACGTTGTTGGTGTAGGCTCTCGTAGGGTCGACCCCCTCGACCAAGACGACCTTGCCCAGGTTCGAACCGGCTGTCTGGATGAACCACTCCTCGCCCTCCTTGACGACCGTGACCCTGGTAATCCCGGGTATTCCCTTCAGTTTCATGTTGAGAATCTTGTTCCTGAGGGTGAATAGGGCCGACAGGTCAGCGTTCTCCATGCTGACATGAATAACGTTCTTGTCCTTCCTGTCAGGCTGAACGTTCCTCTTTCCAGTCTCGATGACCTTGCATATTTCCTCGGGGTTGGTGTCCCTGTCGGTCATCATCTCCGGGCTTAGGTGGAGTTTGATGCCCTCTGTCGGGTCGACTTCGCTGAAGGCGACGACGTTGCCGACCTTGCTGAAGAGTATCTCTTTTGCGACCTTGACCGCCTTCTCATTGGACATCGCGTATTCCTTTGTGAAATAGATGTCCATGGACGGAGTTGCCGGGATCTTCCGCGCGTCCACCAGCTCCATTAGCCTCGGGAGGCCGAGAGTAACGTCCCTCTCCCTGACCCCTGCGAAGTGGAAGGTTCTCAGGGTCATCTGTGTGCCCGGCTCGCCGATCGACTGGGCCGCCACAATGCCTGACGCTTCGCCAGGCTCGATCCTGGAGTAATCCTGGGCCTCATCGACCTTCTCCAGCGTTTCCCTGGCCCCGTCTTCTGTTAGATGAGAGCTCGCGAGTTTGTCCTTCAGCTCCCGGGAGAGCCGATCGTTGAGTCCCGTTTGGTACTTCTTGAGTAGCCTCTGGATGATCTCGTCGTCCAGCTTGGCCTTCGACCTGTGAAGGAGTTCCTCTGTCTCTACCAGCCTGTCGAGGTTGATCGGGCGGCCGTGGTCGCTCTTTGCCGGGTCGACGCCATCCTCACCGTACAAGAACTGGATGACGTGTCCATGGGGGTCCCGGACGGTCAGGTCATACTCGACCTTGAGGTGTTCCAGCGCGTTGACCAGCCTCCTCTGCATGTAGCCGCTCTGCTGGGTCCTGACCGCAGTGTCGACTAGCCCCTCTCTTCCACCCATGGCGTGGAAGAAGAATTCGGTTGGAGACAGGCCATCACGGTAGTTGCTTCGGACGAAGCCTTTCGCCTCGGGCGAGGTGTCGTTCCACGGGAAGTGGCTGAGAGCCCTCCCCTTCATTCCCTTCTCGATCCTCTTCCCTCGGACCGACTGCTGCCCGAGGGCGGCTGTCATCTGGCCGACGTTCAGGCTCGAGCCCCTCGCCCCGGTCCTTGCCATTATCATCCCGGAGTTTTCGGCGGGGAAGGAGCGGTCTGCGATTCTTCCGGCCCTGTCTCTAGCGCGTGCGAGCTCGTTGACGGTGTACGCCTCTAGCGAGTCCTCTGGCGAAAGCCCTCGCGTTAACTGGAGCGTCCCTGCCTTGTACTTCTTGATCAGCTCGGAGACGCCAGTGTAGGCCTCGTCCAGGGTCTCACGGATGCTCCTTTTCGCCTCCTCGGCTAGATCCAACTCGTTGAAGCCGTAGGTGAAGCCTCTCCTGGTGAGGAAGGTCTTGAGAACCTTCAGGATCGAGTTAAGGAAGTGCCTAGCGTCCTCGTTCCCGTAGTCTTTGGTGATCCTGTGAAGCAACGAGTCTGGCTCCTCCGCCCCTATGACCGCCTTGTCTACGACGCCCGAGATGAGCTGCCCATCCTTAATCACGACATCGTTCGAGGCTCCCGTCTTGGACGATTTCGCCCATTTCGACGTGAGGACGCAGTTCATCCCTTTCGGGATGAAGAGCGAGAAGAGCTGCTTGCCGGTGTACATGGGGTGAGCGCCCTTCACCGCGGGCTCGGGGAGGTCTCCCTCGTAGTCGCCGACCAGCGCCAGGTTCGAGAACTCGCCTGGGGTGAGAAGGGTCTCGTCTCGGGTAAGGAAGAAGGCGCCAGTGATGAAGTCCCTGATCCCACCGATTATTGGGCCGCCGTACCTGGGCGAGATTATCTGATCCTGGACCTTCATCAGCATCAGCGCCTCGGACCGCGCTTCCTCGCTCTGGGGGACGTGTAGGTTCATCTCGTCACCGTCGAAGTCTGCGTTGTATGGCGGACAGACCGAAGGATGAAGTCTGAAGGTCCTGTACGGCAGGACTCTGACGAAGTGCGCCATGACTGACATGCGGTGAAGGGACGGCTGCCTGTTGAAGAGGACGACGTCCCCGTCCATGAGGTGCCTCTCAACGATGTAACCGGGAACGAGTGTATCCGCTAGAGCCTTCCTGTCACTGGCGAAGTCGAGCCTGATCTTGACCCCGTCGGGCCTGATGACATAGTTTGCGCCGGGGTGCTCGAACGGTCCCTTGATCACGAGAGGCTTCAGGATCTCGATGTTGGCGGGAGAGACCTTCTCCGGTATTGTGAGCTTCTTGGCCACTTCGTAGGGGACTCCTACTTCGCCGATGTCGAGGCTCGGATCCGGACTGATGACAGTCCTGCTGGAGAAGTCGACCCTCTTTCCTGAAAGCGAACCGCGGAACCTTCCCTCCTTGCCCTTGAGCCTTTGGCTCAGAGTCTTCAGGGGCCTTCCTGAGCGATGGTGCGCCTGCGGGATTCCTGAGACCTCGTTGTCGAAATAGGTCGTAACGTGGTAGTGGAGCAGGTCGACCAAGTCCTGGACAATCAGATGCGGCGTCCCGGACTCCTTGCTCTCCCTGACTCTCTGGTTGACCCTGAGAATGTCGACAACCTTGTGCGTTAAGTCGTCTTCTGACCTGATTCCCGACTCCAGCGTGATGGATGGCCTCACGGTGAGGGGCGGAACCGGGAGAACCTGCAACACGAACCATTCGGGCCTGGCTGCCTTCGCGTTGAAACCGAGAAGTTCGAGGTCCTCGTTGTTGACCCTCTCGAGCCTCTCCCTGACAGCGACCGGGAGAAGTCGGGTCGCGCCTCCCTCTTCTGTAATTTCGTGGAAGATGGTCGGTTTTGTGAACTCAATCTGATACTGTTGTTTGCCGCAGTGGGGGCAGAGTTTGACCTTCTTCGCCTTCGTCGTGATCTCCTTCGCGATTTCGTCAACTAGCGCCGGAGTGAAGTCCGTTTTGGCGGAGATCCGAGTCCGGTAGGCATCCAGCTCCTGCTGGGGGATGAGAATTCTTCCGCAGGTCCTGCAAGTAGTCTGAATCAACTTGTTGATCTCATCTACGAATGCTATGTGGAGGACCGGCTCGGCCAGCTCGATGTGGCCGAAGTGTCCAGGACACCGTCCGGCGGTGCTTCCGCAGGTCCCGCACTTCTGTCCAGGTTCCAGCGTCCCGAGCCTGCTGTCCATTAGGCCGCCCTGAACAGGCATTCCATCCTCGTCATAAGTCTCGGGCTGCGTGACCTCCGCGACCGAGTACTTCCTCACCTCGCTAGGCGAGAAGACCGCGAAATCTATCCCGCCGATGGTCCTGAGCGCCTGTTCCATTGACATTTCTCTACACCTTGTCCTTTAGCTGGAGCCGCGGTGCTATGTTCAGGCTCATCATCTCCTGGAGCAGGAGCTTGAAGGCGTACGCGACGACAACCGTCGAAATCTTGGCCTGGTCTCCGTCGATCTTGCAGGTGTACCTCCTCTGTTTCGCGTCGTAGTACGCTATCAGACCGCACTTTTCGCAGACGTAGATCTCGGTCTTGTCTGCCTCGTCGAGAAGCCTGTCCTTGAGGACCATCGAGGCGCCGTATGCGATCAGGCAGTCCCTCTCCATCTCTCCGAACCTCAGGCCGCCGCCCCTGGCTCTCCCCTCGGTCGGCTGTTTCGTCAGCATCTGGACCTGACCTCTGGCCCTTGCGTGGATTTTGTCCGCGACCATGTGGTGGAGCTTCTGATAATAGACGACGCCCACGAAGACGTCGGTCGCGAACTTCTTCGCGGTCTTGCCGTCGTACATCACCTCCCTTCCCGTGTGTTCGAAGCCCCTTCCTCTGAGTACCTTCTCAAGCTCCTCGATGTTCTCTCCGGCGAATGCCGATCCATCAACGAGCGAACCTCGGAGGGCGCCCGCCTTTCCTGCGATGGACTCTATGAACTGACCCACCGTCATCCTCGAAGGGAAGGCGTGTGGGTTGATTATGATGTCAGGAACGATGCCCTCTGTCGTGTAGGGCATGTCCTCCTGAGGGACGACCAGGCCGATCACCCCCTTCTGCCCGTGCCTGGAAGCGAATTTGTCTCCGATTTCGGGGACCCTCATATCCCTGACCCTGACCTTGAACATCTTACCCCCTTCGACGTTCTCGGTCATGAAGATCGAGTCGACGACTCCGGTCTCTGAGGGTCTCACGGCCACAGACGTGTCCCTCCTGTAGGGACCCTTGATTTCGAACTCCTTGTACTCCTCCATGAACCTCGGCGGGCTCGTCCTGCCGATTACCACATCGCCCCCTGTCACCTGCGACTCGTGAGCGACTACCCCGTCGCCTTCGAGGAGGCGGTAGAACTTCTCACCTCTGTATCCCCTTATGTTTGACTCCGCAGCCGGCACTTCGAAGGTATCTCTCATGCCGCCCAGATACTGTTTGGCTTCACCCTCATAGAGTCTGTAGAAGAATGAGCGTGCGAGTCCCCTCTCCACGCTAGACTTGTTCATGATGATCGCGTCCTCGATGTTGTAGCCCTCGAAGGAGAGAACGGCCACCACGCAGTTCTGGCCCAGCGGGCGCTCGTCGATCTTCAGGAGGTCGAGTGTCCTCGTCCGGACTACCGGTGCCTGAGGGCTGACCAGAAGATGCTGCCTAACGTGTGGAGAAATCGGGTACGTCGGAGAGCTAAAGCCTAGGCTCTGCTTTGCCATGGCCGATTCGTAGGTATTCCTAGGCGACTGATTGTGCTCAGGGTATGGGATAATAGATGCGGCGATCCCGAACATCGCAGCAGGAAAGAGCTCCATGTGCGTGTTCCTCGTGCTGACGTCATCCGTACCCATAGCGACCAAGCAGTTCTCCTCTTCGTTGGCGTCGATCAACTCGACCACCCCCCGCTCAACCAGTTCGCGCCACGACATTTGGCCGGAATCGACCTTCTCGATCAGCTCCGCGTCGAGGAGCGACCTGCCGTTCTCCACGACGGTAAGTGGCCTAAGGACGCGACCGGAGCTCAGGCTGATGTATAGCCTAGGGTAGGCCTTTTCGTTGACAGGAGAGACGTAGAGAACGCTTGCGCTCGGGTTGATCTGGCCTTCCCTCCGCAGCTTCCTAAAGGCCTTCGCGAGCCGCTCGCCGTCATCCACATAACCCAAGAACCTGCCATCCATGAAAATCCTGCAACCGTTGACCTGGGTCTTCTGGTCTGTCTCGCGGATTTGTTTGGCCCCGAGCTCCCAGAGTTTCTCCTCGACCTCTTGGGTCGGGACGCCGACGGAGATGATGGCCGAAAGGGCCAGATTCTTGACCAGACCGCAGTTAACGCCTTCGGGCGTTTCTGAAGGGCAGATCCTGCCGAAGTGGGTTGCATGGAGGTCCCTAGCCTCGAAGTTGGGCTGGCTCCTGCTGAGTGGTGACTGGACCCTTCTCAGGTGGCTCAGGGTGCTAAGATAGTTGGTCCTGTCGAGGAGTTGCGTGACGCCGACCTTGCCTCGTCCCCAGTTTCCCGTAGCTATTGCATTGTTGAGCTTGTCGGTCACAATCCCTGTCCGGATTGCGGCCCCGACCACATTGCCCCCGCGCTTCTGACCTGTCCTTTCGAGCTGATACTTCATGTCCCTGACCAGGTTCCTAAAGGCCGTCCTGAACAGGTCGGCCAGCATCTGGCCGGCGAACTTGATTACCTTATTGCCGTAGTGGTCTTTGTCGTCTGCGCCAATCCATCCGAGCCTAAGCTCAAGGAGTTTGCAGACCGCCTCTCCCATGAACATCGCTTTGTCGTATCTCCTGTCCTCGGTCTTTCCCAAGTGTGGAAGGAGCCCCCAGTCAAGCATCGATTGTGCGCGTTTGACCCTGAACTCCTCAAGCATGCCGTGGGCGACCCTGTTGCCGATGTAAACCAAAGAGTCCTTATCGGTCGGTGCCTCGCTGGCTTTGTCGAAGGAGACTTCTAGGAAGTCCTGAATCTCGGCCTTTGGCGAGACCGCGTCCGCGATGTCCTTGTCAGACTTGATCCCCAGCGCCCTCATGACTATCACGAACGGGAGGTCGACGGGGCAGCTCGGGACCTTCACGTTGATAGCGCCATCCTGCTTCAGGGTCAACTCGAGTTTCGACCTGTAACCCACGACCGAGGAGTAGACCCTCGATTTGTAGGTGGTCGCTCCAGAGAGCTTCTCTGAATCAACGAGAATCTTGTTAGGCGAGAGGTCCTCCAAGCCGACGATGACTCTCTCGGCCCCGTGGATTATGAAATAGCCTCCAGGATCGTTCGGGTCTTCGCCCGAACTGATCAGCTGTTCCTTGGTGCGAGTCGAGAGCTGGCACAGTTCCGACTTCACCATAACGGGCAGATCCCCGATGTGCTGGCGTGCCGTATCGCGAGGGAGGCCCTCCTCCTCGATAGTCATCTCGAGCAGGACCGGAGCGGAGTAAGTGAGGTTCCTAAGGCGTGCTTCCATAGGTAGTATGCTGCTGACGGAGCCATCGATTTCGACGACCCTAGGGGATCCCAAGGTGATCCTTCCGAATTTTATCTTGTACGGCGTGCTGACCGTTTCTACCTCGACTTCGCCGATCTCATCGACGATGTTCTGGAGGCCTCTGGAGACGAACTCGTTGTAGCTGTTGAGGTGTTGCTTCGCCACGCCCTCCCTCTCGAGCAGATCACGGAGGACAATCCAGGAATTGGATTTCTGCGTCTGTTTGCTCAAACTTAGCCCTCCACCACGTACCTGAAGTAGGTGCTGGAACCCGCGGTCTCGCTCTTTCTGGATATCCTTACGAGATCGCCAGGCTTGGCCCCGATTTCCTTGGCAATGGGGTCGGTCACGAGGATGTATGGGAACTGGCTGGGAGACGAATGGAACCTTTCACGCACTTGTTGCGACTCTTCTTTCGTCAGAAGTTCGTGCCTGGGAATTAGGAAATGGGTACTGACCTTGAAGGGCGGGACCTCGTCTTCCACCGGCTTCCGTTTTGCTGTCCTCTTGGTGGTGGATTTGGTCGCTGTTAAGTCGATTTACCCCCATTCATAATCAATAGTAACTCACGTGCACAATACAATGCGCAGGGCCCAATGAGAGGCGGCTTTGAGCGCGTATTTAGATTTTTCCAATGCCTCAGTCCTAGGTGAAGGAGTCACTCGTTCCGTATTGATACGTCGGTTTCTTTCCAGGTCAAGAGGGTAGTGTCGATACACAGGTGCGTCCCCCCTTGTGAGAAGCGACGTGGTCTCAACTACGCTAGTCCTAGGTCTTACCCAAAGTCAAGGAATGGCAGCGAGAAAAGGTTGATTTACGAGCTGCGAAGTCTCGCGAAGACTTGTCCCGGAAGCCCAACTTCCTGATCAACGAGAAGAGCCCCTACCTCAAGGAGCACGCGTTCAACCCGGTCGAATGGAGGCCGTGGGGAGATGAAGCGCTCAGAAAGGCGAAGAATGATGGAAAACCCATCTTCCTAAGCATCGGGTATTCAACATGCCACTGGTGTCATCAGATGGGCCGCGAATCGTTCGAGGACGAAGCAATCGCCGCAATAATCAACAAGAGCTTCATTCCAATCAAGGTCGACAGGGAAGAGAGGCCTGAGCTGGACGCCTACTACATGAAGGCCGTCCAAGCTATGACTGGAGGAGGGGGGTGGCCTCTGTCAGTCTTCCTCACACCCGACCTCAAGCCCTTCTACGGAGGAACTTACTTCCCGCCTGAACCGCGATACGATATGCCCAGTTTCAAGCAAGTGCTGGAGTTCGTCGCGGAAGTCTGGAAGGACAAGAAACCAGAGATGCTGGAGAATGCCGAACAGGTCGCTAAGGCAATCTCTGATGGCATCTCTCATTCGGAGAGGTCAGGGCTGCCCCCCAGGCTGCTTGACGATGGGTACACTGCGCTTGTCTTCTCATTCGACCCGGAGCACGGGGGCTTCGGAACCTCACCGAAGTTCCCCTTGCCGCTATCGTCCGCTTTCCTCCTGCGACACCACTACAGGACGGGGAGGGAACTAGCGCTGAAGAGCGTGGTCAAGACGCTGGACCGGATCATGGCAGGAGGAATCAGGGATCACGTCGGCGGGGGGTTCCACAGATATTCGACTGACAGGGCCTGGCTGATCCCGCATTTCGAAAAGATGCTCTACGACAACGCGCAGCTGGCCAAGATCTACACTGAGGCCTTTCAGGTGACCGGGAAGCAGGAGTACGCGGCGACCGCTAAGGAGACGCTCGCGTGGATGCTAGGGGAGATGAGAGAGAATGGCGGGGGATTCTACTCAGCTCAGGACGCTGATACGAAAGAGGGTGAAGGCATCTACTACACGTGGACGCCCCCGGAAGTGCAGAAGGCGCTCGGAAAAACGGACGGTGTGAAGTTCTCGGAGATGTTTGGGATAACGAACAACGGGAACTTTGAAGGAAGATCGATTCTGCACAGAACCGCCGCGGTGTCGGACGGTTCTGTAGATGAAATGGTAGTCGCCCAGTGGAAGTCCAAGCTCTATCGGGAGAGGATGAAAAGGCCGAGGCCAAATATAGACACGAAGGTACTGACGTCTTGGAACGGGCTCGCGATCTCTGCTCTAGCCTTTGCCAGCGCCGTGATGGGGAATGAAGAATACGGCACAGCTGCAGAGGAAGCCGCGGAATTCATTCTGAAGAGAAGTGCAAGGAATGGGAGACTCTTGCGGAGGTTTGCCGGAGGTGAAGCGGCACTTGAAGGGACCCTCGAAGACTACGCCTTCTTCGTGCAGGGGCTCCTGGATCTCTTCGAGGCGACGGCGAAACCGAGGTGGCTGGCAGAGGCGCTGAGGTTGGCTGACCTCATGATCAACGAGTTTGGGGACAAGGAGCATGGGGGGTTCTTCCTGACGATCGACGACCAGCCGGCACGGCTCAAGGAAGGGTACGACGGAGTAATGCCCTCTGGGAACTCAGTGGCGGCAGTCAGCCTGATTCGTTTGGCAGAGCTCACCGGGAAGGAAGAGATGAGAAGGGCAGGTGAAGGGGTCTTGAAGTCCTTCGGCGAAGACATCGAAGAGCAACCATCGGGCCACGTAAACATGCTCACCGCCTTGGACATGCTCTTGAACGGAATGACGGAGATTGTGATAACGTCGAGGGATCGAGACAGCGCCGCCGATTTGACCAAAGAAGTCTGGCGAAACTTCCTCCCGAATAAGGTCGTGCTGTCGGCAGACTCTGAGACCTATGGGCAGCTGTCAGGAATGACCACGCTGCTGGAAGGGAGAAGACCCAGGGCAAACCCGAAGGCCTATGTCTGCAGGAACTTCGCCTGCCGGCTCCCAGCCGAAAACGTCGAATCACTGAGAGCCCAACTGTCTGAGGGGAGCTAGCCCTTAAAACGGTCGGCCTGAAGTGGCAGGTTCATGGCAAAAGCATGGGAGCTTCGTGGAATCTTCGGGAACGAGTTTGCCATGGAACAGGCTATCGAGGAGCTCAAGAAGAACACGGGCTTTGAATGGACAGCATTGGACAGGAGGAACCTGTCGGTCAGATTCGTGAAGAGAAACGCTGAAACGGAGGAGATTGTGAAACGGACGTTCGAGATACACCACGGCTTTGTCGAACACGAGGGACCTCTGGGACAGTACGACAAGATCAAACAAGAGAAACAGGATAAGAAGCGAGAGAGAGACGAAAAGAAGCGGAAGCGCCGAGAAAAGCGCTAGCAGGGAACTTCAGGGGCATTAGACTCCCGGAAGAGTGGCTCCCTGTGGGCAGACATCACTATGGCCTGGGCGTTCCTCTCCTCGGCGGTCACAGCGCGCGCGCTGGCTCAGAACCCGCTCAGACGGGTCCTAGGAAACCATTATAGTTTCACACAGGGGCCGTTGGCTCACTGCGGGGGTCGCCCAGCCTGGTCAACGGCGCGAGGCTTAGGACCTCGTCCCTCAGGGGTTCGTGGGTTCGAATCCCACCCCCCGCATCTTGTTATGTGCGGAGGTTCTCTCAGCCTGTAGATGGGCATATCTTCCTTCACTAGAGGCGAACCTCGCTTCAATTTTGGCAAACCTTCCTGCACCAGAAGACTCGTAACTCTGCAAGTATCAGCTCTCCTAGGTTCATCTACGCAGCCCAAGAATCTCATTCGCGAACCCAAAGGATAGCGAGTCCGGTGGGGCCCGTTCGGAGCACCCTTCGTCTTCGGGGGCTCAGACCCGTGACATCAAAAGTTTCCTTCAGGTTTGGATTGGAAGGACCTAGACCTATCATGGGTTCGAATCGGTTCTGGCAGGTTACCGGTCGAACTACCATTTGTTAAGAGCGGTTGATTGGCTCACTTGCGTCGAATCCCAATCGATACCGGAGCGAGGCCGAATAGGAAGCCCCAGAGGGCAGGGCTGAAGAGCCCGGTCCAGCCGACAGCGAGGAAGTTCACCAAGGCGATGAACATGAAAAAGACTCCGCCGATGACCCAGAGATTCACCTTCATTCGGATAGCCTTACCTCGACCCACTGCCTTTGAGCGAGTAGGTAGTTAGTCGCTTCCACCTGCTTCCCTTCACCAAGACATTCGATTATTGGTTGGTTATTGATGTCGCGTATTGTTCGCCATTCTTGATATGGAAGAACGTGACGGTGAACTCCGCATCATTCTCCCATTTTGGCAACGCTCTCGCCTTGCTTGACTTTCTGCATTGAGAGTAGCCGCTCGTTCTCCTCCATGGTTGACTTACCAAGACTTTCGAGCGATATAGTCACATTGTGGGTTGGTTCCAACGAAGAGGTTCTATTTAGGAATCACGGCAATTGAGTTCGCGTCGTAGGAGGCGCCATTGGCCGTCCTGAGGTCATATACTAAGAAGCTCCCGTTCAAGACCGTCAAGTTGGTGACCGGCACCCAGGCGCTCGGAAGCGGTTTAGAGATTAGCATCCCCACCTTCAATTGCTCGATCACTATTCCTCTGAGCATCATTTTGCATTAGGATGTGAATTAGCTGATCGTTGAGGCCGCTTAGGCATAGCATGCCATTGTTGATGTCGAGCACTCGGTCAACAGGAAATAGGACCACTGTTGCTGGACAGGGTGGTTGGGACCAATTGTCCTGTGTTCATGTCATTGGAGAGAGTCTCGTTAACAAGGGCATTTGACATCCCAGTGAGCACACATCCACCTCCGGTTTCGCCAACGTACAGCACTTCGCAGGGGCCTGTTGCTCCTTTGTTGTTCGAGTCTCCAGAATAGACAGCCCACCAGTAATAGAAGCCTGTATTGGGAAAGGTGGTCGAGTTAGAGGGGGGGACTAAGCCGTTGGTTACCGTGACTGTATTCACGACAACTGGATTGTTGCTGTTGCACGAAGGATTACCGGAGGTGTATGAATAAGTGACTGTCCCGCCGGCGTTGCCAGTTTCTCCCGAGAGCGTAGCGGTATCATATACCGACCCCCCCGGAAGGATGACGTTTGTAGAGAGAGCTGTTGACAATGAAGGATTGGCTTTGGTCACAGTTAGGGATTCACATTGACTGGTAGCTCCATTGTTGACGCTGTCACCACTGTAGACAGCCTGCCAGCTGTAGGAGCCCGCAGTGTTGAAGGTATGCGATTTAGAGGGGGGAACAACGCCGTTTGTCACAGTCACATTGGATACTGTTGTACTAGTTCCTGAGCATGAGCTTCCTGAATAGAAGGCGTACTTCACGCTGCCGCTCGCGTGAGCCTTTTGGTTTGACAAATTGGCGGTGTCATGCGCAGAACCTCCTGCCGTAATGCTTGACGAAGAAAGTTGGGTTGAAATCGAAACCAAAGGCCATGTGACGCTAGTTCCAGCCGATGCCAGGACGTCACTGGAACACGATTCATAGTACGCAACGCACGCAATGTAAGTCTGAGTCGTAGAACCCGATTCGCTGACCGATCCTGTACAGGTAGTCCCCGAGGTGCAGGACGTGACCAAAGTGCTGGTTGTTTGGTCGAAGATGTTGATTGCGTAATCCCAGCTACTCACATCTGCGCTCGCCGTGGCCGTAAGAATCGCGACGGATGAACTCTGTCTCATGGATGATAGAGAGATCGACCATGCGGCGCCGGCGAATCCCAAGATCGACATATAATCGGTCCCGGTCTCACATAATCCGGTAGGGTCATTGGGGTCGAACCATGAGCAGGCTGAATATCCCGTGGCTGAAGACGCGTATGAAGCCATGCCTCCTCCTACCCACAGTGAACTGGGAGGGTTGCCGCTAACCGCGTACTCAAACGTGCACGTTCCAGGGCAACTTAAGACAACGCTCCCCCCATCTTGGTCCAAATCTGCGAGAGTCCCGAAATAATTCACTGTCTGGTTACTTTGTGTTTGGGAATTGTAGTATGTGTAGGACCACATTACCTTCAAGTAGGACTCTGCGCTGTAATAGCCCCCGGAGTAGGCATAGTACCCGCTGACGGGGCCATAGTAACTTGCAGAAGTGGCCATCGAAATCGTAGTGTAGATTGGAGGTTGAAGGGACACACCGTCATTTGCGCTCTGGTCGAAGTACACGTACTCACTGTTCTGGTCGGAGGAATCTCCCGCTTGAACCGCGGAGTAGTCGCCAAGGTTTGCCTGCCCATTCGATTCGGAAGCAGTAACGCAGTAATAACCAGCCGGAAATGGCGGGTCCCCTGTCCACTGGGCCATGCAAATGTTATTCTGCGAGCCAGTGGACATGTCGCCGTAAGGAGGAGTCACTGATCCAGAAACGGCCCCGAAAACGATGCTAGACAATGGCATGACGCTTAAGAGCGTCAAGAGAGTTGCTAGTCTGATTGCGTCCTTTAGCGTAATCAATCTAATCAACCGTTAGGACAAACGGAAATGTGGTCTCCGCCACCACCAAGGGAGTCTGCTGCTGGAAGACAACGAGTTCGAGCGGGATTGTGCCTGCCGGGGCTGCCGTAATAGAAATACTCATAGATACAGTCACTTCGGTCGCATTTATCGCACTACCTACGCTCTTCCCCCCGGGAAACTCGACGCTGACATAGGTAGGCAGCGCATAACCGACAGGCTGCGCTTGACTTACGTTCGCTGGAGGGACTATGAGTGTCCCTTGACTCGCCACAGCAAACTCGAAGGTTCCTGCAATACCAGAATTGACCAGGAATTGGAGTTGAAGGATTCCGGTCGGAGGAGCCATGGTCGGTAGGACTTGAGATTGTATTGCGAGGATGCCCCCGACACCAAAGTTTTCTCCGGTCATAGTCACTGTTCTTCTAACAGGAACCGAAGGTGACCCGTTTCCACCGGCAACAACGGTTCCAACTATCGCTACGAGCAAAATGACGAAAACCGCCAGAAGGGCAATGCGAGTTTTGCGATTTTTCAATAACTTGTTATGCTTCCTTTAGTATATTAGGTGAGACCATCATTCTCATTTGTGAGAACGTAGGGTCATTCCCCTAACACCTCAGGGAAACAGCACAGACTTGCCCGAAACCTCGTCAACGCTGCGCTATCCGCACGTTGGGAACGCGCTTGGCGCAGGTCGTCTTCAAAGCCAATCAGAAACTTAGGATTCTCAAGGGCAGGAGGAATGGCTCAAAGAGGAGGTAATCTACAGGTGCGGGTTTGACAAATGTGAAATCGAGGACAAGGCAACTTTCGCACAATAATACTTTGAAGGTGAGATTTGCGCAAGTTCGGGGGATTAGACTAGGGCACGACGGAATCATTTTGGACGAACTTGTCAAGAAAACCACATCGTACAATTTGCCCCAATTCCTAAGTAACCATGTCTTTCCTACCATGGGATCTGACTTCGCATGAACACGAAGAACTTGATGCTGAGCATCTTTGTGCTCACTACCATACTCTTCGCTTCACTTGCATTCATCGAGCACAGTCAAGCAGGCACTGTGACTACGACGACCGCGACTTCAGAAACCACCATACTGCACACAATCACCCTCTACACAAACTCAACTATGACCTCCACCACGTGCACCAACACAGGGGGCAGCGGCTGCCCTCAACTCATCAACTATACCTTTACAATCTCGGTAAGCTATGCGGGCCCCTGGGGGTTGAGCTACCAAGGCTACGTTGGACTCACAGAATCGGAGAAGAATCTCGTGGGCTCTGGGAGCTTCTACGGCCACGGCCCCACGAATGAATCTGTTATGATAGGAGGGACAAGTACCACTGGTACTTCTCTCTGCGCCGAAGCTCAGAAACTAGATGCGTCGAACTCGACTCTGATTCTGAGGATTGTGTCAGCACTGAACATTACGAATCAGACGTCACTCGCCTACGGAACGGTCAAGACTTGTCATAGCGTCATCAACTTTGGCATCGGAACCAATTCAGATTGGAGTTAGCAATTCGTCCACTGAGCTGCATGCCCCAGCATCGAAAAGCCTAAGACACTTAAACTCAGCGAAGACCCTCCACAGACTGCTAGTCGATGCACCTCGGACTCTCAGATGAGCAATAAGAGGACGGTTCATTCTGCGGGACGACAATGCGGACGACAAGGTTAACTTCTAGCTACGCAGAATAGTATCGAAGGTCACTAGGTGAAAGGAACCCAAGACCAAGAACCTGGAAGAGCTGCAGGTGGTAGCACCTGAAATCTCATAGCAACACCGAATCGAGATGAGCACTTGGGCTTCCTAATCATTCTCTCTTGAAGCTGGGTGAACAGCAGATCCGAGATTTGGGGGCCAGGCAGACGAGTAAGGATACCTATTCGCATCAGACTCCGATTTATGGCAAGTCCCTAGCAAGTCCCAAAGATTGTGAAATTCACCTGCCCTCTCTGCGGTCCCAATTCGATAGACTACTGGTCGGAAGAGTGGTGGTGCGGCACTTGCGGAGTAATCTACTCATGCCCAGAATATTGACGCGGCACCCGACGATTAGGGCAGGGAAGAGCAGAGCGACACGTGTTCGATAGCTTCTGGTAGTGATTTCGCCCTAACAACAGCAATCAATCACTGCCCCTATAGCAGCTCGAGGTTCCCTGTGATTCTATCCAGGTCTGTCTCGGGCCACGCATCGCGGGGGTTGCTCAAGCGCCCTCAGCTCCGCACTCAAGGAGCGCGCGCAACAAGTCGCTGAGGTCAGCCTGTCTGAGCACGACCGCTATTGCTCCGTTCATGGATACGACGCCAAGTGCTCTGGAATCGAGGCAGCACTAGCGTACTCGAAATGGAAGATGGTTGGTTAGGGTCGGGTGTGCTTCCGGAGTTGACGCAGATAGGCGTCTATTCCATTGTCTACGCAGTTCATCCCTCAATCTCGTCCACATCAAACCAGAAAAGGGGATCGACTCCTCTCGCGCCCCAGAAGGATGCAACATGAACCTAAAGTTCAGTGCGCACCCCCCGCATCCTTACGGCCGCAAGGATTCAGACATACACTGATATCCTCCGGGGACGATGCAAAAGGACTGGTGAAGGGAGATTACCTACCATGGGATTCAGTTTGTGGGTATAGCTATCGTAGTCGCCAGCCTGGCGTTGGGTGCAAGCCAGACGTACTACAACTCAACCACCTTTGCGGGATTCTTCGCCTACACCCCCAATGCGTTCGTAGCGATAGTCGGCGTGATAGTTGTAGTCCTCGGGGCTGTAGTCGACCCAATGATAGAGACTAGCCTCCGGCGGCGCCGAGAATCAAACTAGTAGGCTGCGTCAAGAATCTGATTCAACAGGCAGTATTCCCGCCCAACATGCTGGGTTGAAGTTCCACCCCCGCACCAATTCCAAATGAAACGGACTGAGAATTGGACATCAGAGGTGATTTGAACCCAGAGTTATTCGCTGCAAAAGCGATTCTTTCCCTCCAACTCTTGCTAGAAGGCCAGATGTTCTCTCATTTCCCGAGCCTTCCTTCAGCCCACTCGAACGTCTCTGCGAGACCGTCAGAGAGTGAGGTCGTTGGACTCCAGTCGAGAACGCTCTTTATTCTATTCAGGTTCGGCGTCCTGTTCAGAGCGCCCTTGGGCTTGGAGTTGTCGAACTTCAACGGGATGTCCTTCTTCGAGATGAGGACAACAAGTTCGGCGAGGTCGCGGATGGTCGTTTCTTCAGTTGACCCCACGTTGACCGTGAGGCTGCCTCGTTTTCTGACATGCTTTTCCAGCCGCACGAGCGCATCGAGCGCGTCGTCTATGTAGACGAAGCAGCGTCTCTGGTTCCCGTCTCCCCAGACGATGAAGTCCTCGTCAGGATATCTGACCGCCTTTCTGATCAGAGAAGCGATTACCTGGCTCCGGTCAGGGTTCAGGTAGATGTTCTTGCCATAAGCATGGAAGATTCGAGCCACACCGTAGGAGATGTCAGGCAATAGCGAAAGCTGTTTCTCCGCGACATATTTCGCCCAACCGTATCCCCCCTCTGGGTTCACCCTGCGCTCAGAATCCTCTTCTCTGAATTGAACGTGAGAACCGAGCTGTTTGTCAAAGGGGTAGACCGAAACGCTCGAGGCGAAAATCACCGTCCGGACGCCATCCTCGAGGCAAGCCTTGAACACGTTGGCGTCGATGACAAGGTTGGATTGCAGCGCAGCTAGCTCCCGTGCGTTCGAGCCATGAAGGTAACTTACGCTCCCGACTTCCGCGGCGAAATGGAAGACCGTCTCGGCCTTCCGAAGAGACTCTTTCGCGAACGGATAGTTGCGTAGATCGCCCCGGGAGCACTTTTGTCTGATCCCCAAATCCAGTAGGTTCCGAACTGAACCAGACGAAAAGTCGTCTATAATTGAAACGTCACGACCATCGTCCATGAGCCTCTTTACGATGTGACTGCCGAGGAAGCCAGCCCCGCCTGTGACTGCGACTTTTGACATTCTGGTGACCAGGTACTTTGTCCTATCTTTCCTGCCGACCGACCTCTCGCAGAGTCCACTTGGCAGTCAGTCTTATCGCTTCAGCGGGAGATAGCTTCGGCTTCCAACCGAGCCCCCGAATCTTCTCCGTTGACAGGTAAACCACAGGGTTGTCCCCTACCCATCCCCGCACACCGCCCGTGTATTTCTTTCTCACATTCGAAAGCCCCATCTCCTCAATCACCAGGTCCGCAAGTTCATTGACAGTGGTCTGTTCTTGGAGACCAAGGTTGAAGATATTCACCCTGTCTGAACTCCTCTCGTAGCCGAGCATGACCCCGTCGATGCAATCTTTCACGGACATGTAGTCCTTGCTCTGCTTTCCATTGCCAAGTACCTCCAGTTCAGAAGGGTTCTCGAGTAGCTTGTGAGTGAAGTCCCAAATCGCCCCCCTCCTGCATCTCTCTCCGAGGACTGTCCCGAACCTGAAAGCCCAGACCTTTATGGGACTGAACTCCGCGAACGCGGAAGCATACCCCTCTCCTGCGAGTTTAGCGGCCCCGTACAGGGACGTCTGGATGCCGGAGTATGTCTCAGGGGTTGGGGTGACCTCTGCTTCGCCGTAGAGGGCGGAAGTCGAAGCGAAGACGAAGTCTTTAACGTTGTTCGCGACCATGCTTTCAAGGACATTCAGAGTGCCAACAATGTTATGCTCGAGGTCTGCTCGATGATCGCGGAGGCTGACTCGCATCAGTGCGTGAGCAGCGAAGTGAAAGACTGCGTCGCACCCTCGCGAGCACTTCGAAACGGTTTCGAGGTTCCTGAGGTCCCCCCGAATCACCTTCAGACGCGGGTTGCCCTTCTGATGGCCCAAGTTGGAGCGATGACCCGTATGAAGATTATCGAGGACTACTACTTGCCATTCATCTTGGAGCAGTCGGTCGACAAGGTGACTCCCGATGAATCCCAACCCACCTGTGACGAATGCCCTCTTCATACTCTCATGTGACCTCTAGGGCTGGGGTGTACGAATCAGCTGATTGCGCGATCATCCTGGTCATCCGACTCCGCTCGGCGTCGAGCTAAGCGCCATCTTCGGGCGAACGATGGGGCTGGGCCCGGACCTGATGCGAAGCAAAAGGAGCATCTGACAGCTTGTTCTTCTCAGCGTGGCTCCCGATCGCCTTCACTTGTTGGTCTCACTCTTTCTCATCGCGAGGAAGTCCTGCCACGCCTTGTCGAATTCCTCGATCGTCTCCTCGGTCCGTTTGTTGAGTGGCATCTGTGTCAGAATACTCGCGGGTATAGTAATGACGTGGGCGCCTGCTGCTACAGCGAGGGCAACGTCATCCGGAGTTCTGATGCTCCCGACTATCAGTCTCGCTGAGAGATTACTTTCCTTTGCGACCGCCACATATTCCCTGATTATCTGCATCGGGTTCTGGCCAGCCTCCTTCGACCTGTTATAGAAGAGGGAAACATACGTCGCGCCCGCCTTCGCAGCGAGGATCAACTGGTTGAAGGTCATCATGACAGTCATGTTCGTCTTGATCTTCTCCTTCACGAGTTGTCGCACAACCTGCAACCCTCTACCATCACCGTGCATGGCGACCTTGACGACCACGTTCTCGTGCCACGAGGAGTATTCCTTCGCCTCTGCCAGAATCTCTGACACGGTGCTCTTCGTAGTTTCCACGCTAACAGGCCCGTTGACGAGAGAACAGATCTCAAGAATGCGCTTCTTGAAATCGACCCCTCCTTCGGACAGAAAGATCTTCTGGTTTGTTGTGACACCATCCGCTATCCCCCAGCGAGCGAACTTCCTGATCTCCTTCAATGAAGCAGTATCTAGGAAGAATTGGACCATGCGAGTAAGCCTAATTGCGGGCTTTCATACAGAGGACTATAAGAATTTGCTATGCATACATTCAAACGACGAGTGTGACTGCCACGTCGACCGTGACCTCCATCAGCGCAGTCCCGCAGTCGGCGCTCGTGATAATCGCGGACGCCTACAACAGCACGACTTACACTTTCACGTTCCAAGTACACAATAACGAGAACTACACCATCTACGCGCAGATTAGTGCGGCGCTCTCCGGGGTTTATGTCGGAGGCAACTGCAATAGCAATAATGTTGGGTCGTTCATCTCGCAGGTGTACACGTTCAGCCCAAGAACTACGACTCAGACCTCGATGAATCTGGTTCTAGGTTCCTACACTGGATGTGCCAATCCAAGCACAAACGCGGTGACTAGTTTCACGATGAGCCTCGTCGTGCCGCCCTCCACTTCCGTAAGCCCTACGTACAATTTCAACGTCGTACCGAGTTACAGTATTTCGTAGACCTTTGCGCGTTGCGCGCCGGGCGCGGTCGGAAGAACAGTTAATACGTAGAATCGTGTTCGACTTGCAAGATGGAGCGTAAACCAGCATGACGATTTGTGTGTCAGGCATCTGTGAGGACAAGTATGTTGTAGTCGTCACCGACAGAATGGTTACGGTAATCCCCCCCGAACATTGAATTTGAGGCACCTTTTCCGAAAGCAAGAGCCATAGCCCCGAATTGCATGATTGCGACCGCGGGGTCAGCAATCGCTCACATGCCCATCGTTCAGGATGTCACCATAGAAATTCTAAAGGAAGGAACCAAGGACATCGACAAGATTGCAGAGTTCACCCGAAACGCCTACCTTAAGGCTCGAAACAAGAAACTCGAAGAGGAAGTCCTTTTTCCATTCGGTATGAACCTTCAGACCTATTACCAATTGCAGGGTGGACTCGACCAAACTCTGACCAACGTTATCGTCCAGAACATGGCGAAATACAATTACCAACTGTGGATGATACTCGCCGGGGTTGACGAGAAGGGCGGTCACATCTATCGGCTCGAGAGCCCGGGAAAAGTCTTCAACTTCGACTCGATTGGATATCATGCCATTGGCTCAGGAGAACTTCATGCGATGACTACATTCATTGCCAACAATTTCCACTCGGGTGTCCTCCTCAAGAACGGTCTAGCCATTGCGTTCGAGGCAAAAAAGAGGAGTGAAAAGGCTCAAGGAGTAGGCCCAGAAACAGACATGTATATCGTGACGAAGGAAAAGGTGATTCACCTTCCAACACAAGCGGTTACTGACTTGGATGCCATGTACCAGACGAGGCTTGCCCAAGAACGGAAGGTAGTATCAGAAGTCGAGAAGATGATTACTGAACTCGACATGATGAAATACATCGATAGCGGCCCGGAGAAGCCGCCGGAACAACCAAAAAGTTCTTAAAAATCATCGAAAACAAAGAGTGAGCGAGTGACATGTCAATGTCAGACATTCAACCATCGGAGTCAGAACCCTTCGTTCTTGACCTTTCGTATCTAACTGGCATTCCCCCATTGGTTGGCCTTCTTTCGCCTGAACTGCCTGACGAAGAATAGCACCGTTCTTCTCCACCTCACTGTTCTTGTCCGACACCATCAAAATTCGCTAGGCCGTTCTAGAGAGTAGGTGTATATCCAACCTAGGGGGAATGAATGATATGAAACGAGGAATCAAGGTAGCCGTCATTGGCATCGTCTTCTTCCTCGTGTTCTTCTTTGCCCCCTTCATCCCTATGACGACGGCGAACTTCGGCGGGGGGCCTGACTACAACGCCCTAGTATCACCATCATTCTCTCTCTTTCAGTGCGGAGATTTCATAGGCCACGTTGGCATCCAAGTGCCCAACGGGGCGACTGTCAACCCCTACAAGCCCTATTCATCATTCTGGAACTGCGATTATCCTCGCCTCAATTGGTAGTCCAACACCATCAAAATCGCTGGTTCTGTTCCTGTCTACAAAGAGATTGAATCAGCAACGGAATTGGAATGTTTGAGAATAGGTGATGTTAGTCTCTCCGCTTGGGATGCCCAGTGTCACGCAGGTGACCCTTTCGGGAAGTGCCGATACTACCACGGAATACGTGTAGCCATCGACAGACAGATAGTATTGCCCCACCTCCCCGCCGAATGTGATAAACCCTGTGCTGTTTGTCATCGTTGTGCTCAAGGTGGTGGTCGTGTCGACATTTGGAGGACACTCTGGGGCTAGGAATTGGGCATGGACTGGTGCTGACCCAATTGGTTTCCCACTTGTGCTGTTCAAGACCTGTAAGATTACTTCACCTTCGGCTGAAATAGAGCACACTTCTGAAATGCTCGAACTGGTGGTCGTAGTAGAAGTGTTGCTCCCTCTGAGAATAAGTGTCGATGAACCAAGGCCCGCTACAAATGCCAACACTGTGACTGTGACCATGATTGCCGCAACGGTCTCGTTCTTCATCGCAGTCTTCCAGTCATTGGCCACTCAAAAGGCTATCAATTAGAATACCAATCGCAACAACAATCCGTGAGTGAAGTAACCGCGTCCAACACCATCAGAATCGCTGGTTCAAATCTGACCGACCCGCTCACTGCCTCGCCTCGCGGTTTGACTGGAACGGGACGACAGATGGCACATGAGAGGAGGTTTTTTGTCAACCCCAGTGGAAGTCGCTCAATTATCGAGAGGCGCGGGAGGGGAGTAGGTCGCGAGCCGAAGGCGAGCGACCATGCGCGATTTAGTTAGAGGGGTTGACGCCGCGCCTCTCTTGCATGCATAAGAATTTGTTAGGCTATTGTCTATTCAGGTGCCAAGATAAGGTGCGCTTGGTTGTATCGGGTCGCAAAAGAGATAAAGTCTCAAGAGAGTGGACAAATCAACGACGATTCGACCAGGCTCAGGACACATGAAATGAGAAAGAACAGAGCAGTATTCCTCGATCGTGACGGCGTTCTGAACGACTTGGAGTACAATCCGGAAGAGGGACGGATTGGGAGCCCCCTGACTGCGAAGCAGCTCAGGATTTTCCCATACGCAGGCGAGTCAGTAAGGAGAATCAGGGAGCTCGGTTTCAAAGCAATACTAGTCTCCAACCAGCCCGGGGTGGCCAAGCGCCAATTCACGCATTCTGAACTCGGAAGGATGAAGGAGAAGGTCAGGAAGGAGCTCGCAAAACACAATTGTTCGCTTGACGCAGAATACTACTGTCTCCACCATCCCGATGCTCTTATTCGCAAGTACAGGCTGGACTGCGATTGCAGGAAGCCGAAGCCGGGACTGCTCCTCCGAGCGGCGAAGGACCACGATCTTGACCTAGGCAATTCGTTCTTCGTCGGCGACGCGCTGGTTGACGTGAAGGCAGGGAGATCTGCGGGTTGCCGGACAATCCTACTCGGACACTCGACGACCTTCCTCATGACGATGATTGAAAGAGAAGACGCAAGACCAGACTTCATGCTGCCGTCTCTCAAGCAGGTCCCGAACCTTTTGCGAGGCTTGAAACCTGAAGGCACAAGGGCAGGGAAAAAGGCCCGAGACTAGCGGCGAGCTATTGCATAAGCAAGCAAATACGAAAGTGCCCCAGGCCTTATCTTGTCCCGCGTCTGAGGACTGTTTGCCCTCGCCCAAGACATGAAGCCAATAGGTCGCAGGCTTTAGTTCTCTTCCCTAGGTTGAGATGAGGCCCTTCAGCTGTTCGCACATAAGGTGTGTCAGGACCAAATGCATCCCTTCGACGTGAGGGGTGGAATTCGCCGGGACAACGATACACGCGTCTGAGGCTGTCTTCAACACCCCGCCGTCGAATCCACACAGCCCGACGACCTTCCCACCGTTGTCCTTTGCGTATTTCACGGCCTTAAGGAGATTCTGGGACCAGGGACCGGCTTTGTCGTTCCCAGAGCCCCCGTGGACGCTTATGGCCACGAGCACGTCTCCCCTCCTGAAGAAATTCCTGAGCTGTTCATAGTAAACGTCACCCCATCCATTGTCGTTTGTCAGGGCGCTCACGAAAGGGATGTTGTCTACGAGGGAGAAGGCGCGGAACTTCCTATCCGCCTCGTCCGACACCCATTTGTTAAGGTCGCAGGCGAGATGGGTCGCAGTAGAAGCCGAGCCTCCGTTGCCAACGGTGAAGACCTGGTTGTCGTTCTTCCAAGCCTCGTAGAGGATTCCAACAGCTTTGTCTATTGACCCTCTGTCAAGCTTTTTCACAATCTGAGTGACTTCCTCAAGGTACTCGTGTGTTCGGGGCAAGTCAGTGGACTTCAATCCCGATTGCGTCTAATTAAATCTGTCAGTTCCACGGCTGTCCTCAATGCCCGGCACGAGACGAAGGGTCAGTTCTCCTCTAGAGATTAGTTAAATATTGAGGCGACAGTGTGGCATTGGAGCGTCCTCAGCTTCCTTGATTGTCTCAAGAACCCCTTTCAGACTGTCGCTCGGAGGGGGCGGAACAGACCTTCCTGCGTATTTCACCAAGTATGGCGGCTTCTTCGTTTCTGGGGCCGTAGACAAGTACATGCACATAGTTGTGAACGACAGGTTCGAGCCGGGGATAAGGCTGAGCTACAGCCGGACGGAGATCGTCGATTCGCCTGATTTCATACGCCACCCGTCGGTGAGAGAGGCGCTCAAGCTTCTGAACCTGAGAGACAAGATCGAGATAGTATCGCTTGCGGACATCCCGGCAGCGACTGGGCTTGGGTCTTCGGGGAGCTTCACCGTCGGATTGCTCAATGCGCTGTATGCACACCAGAGAGTAGTCAAGACACCCGAACAGATAGCGGAGATAGCCTGTGACATCGCCCTGAACCGACTACACGAGCCCTCGGGAAAGCAGGACGAATACACGGCCAGTCTTGGGGGCATCAGGGCATACGAGATAGACACACGAGGGAATGTCACGTCCAAAGAGCTCAATATTTCGGACCACACGCTGTCCGAGCTGGAGTACGTGATAATGATGTTCTACACGGGGATTACCCGAAACGCAGGGGAGATCCTTGGGAGGCAGCAGGGGAGGGTCTCCGATGGCGATGGCGAGACGGTCGAGAAGATGCACGCAATAAAAGCGATCGGCTTGGAGAGCAAGAAGGCCCTCGAAGCCGGCGACCTGAGGAGATTCGGAGAGCTGTTGCACGAACACTGGACGGTGAAGCGTGGCATCACAGCCAGCATGACTACTGACTACATCGATTCATGGTATTCCCTCGCGAGAGAGAACGGGGCAATCGGCGGGAAGCTCGTCGGAGCGGGGGGAGGAGGCTTCCTCATGCTCTACTGCGAGGAGGGAAGGGAGAAAGTCAGAGCCGCCCTTGCCAGCCAGGGGCTAACAGAAGTGAGGTTCAGGTTCGACTTCGAAGGAAGCAAGGTAATCTACAATGTCTAGAACCGCCGGGTGAGCGGCCAAGAGGTCCACGTGGGTTGCAAGCCGCCATATTGGCCGGAGGCCTGGGGACACGACTCGGGCGTTTGACGCAAACTGTTCCAAAACCTATGATTCCGGTAAACGGAAAACCATTCCTTGAGCACGAAATAGGCCTGCTGAAGCGAAGCGGCATAACCGATTTCGTGCTGTGCATCGGCCACCTAGGCGAGCAAGTGGAAGACTACTTTGGGAATGGCAGTAAATGGGGAGTCAGAATCAGGTACAGCTACGATGGGCCGAAATTGATGGGGCCAGCAGGCGCGCTGAAGGGGGCCCAACCGCTTCTCAAGGAATGCTTCTTCGTTACCTACGGCGACGCCTACCTGCGGACCGACTATCGGGGCGTCATGAGGGCTCTTCTAGATTCTGGGAGACTTGGACTAATGACCGTGTATGAGAACCACAACAGGTACGGTAGGAGCGACGTCGTCGTGAGGGGGGGTTATGTGGTGCGCTATGACAAGAAGGGTCGGGGCAGGGGTATGGATTGGGTGAATTTTGGCGTCTCCGCGCTCAGAAAGGGCGCTCTGTCTCTCGTTCCAGCGGGGAGAGAATGCAACGAAGAAGAGTTCTACGGGGAATTGATCAAGCGTAATGAACTCCTAGCATTCCCAGTGGAAGAAAGGTTCTACGAGATAGGAAGTCCTGGGGCTCTGAGAGAATTCGAACGATCCATCTCTAGCCAACGCTGAGGCAATGCCCAGGAATGGGAAGGCGACGTGAATCACCTCACCAACGGACCGCTATGCGTACGAGTTTATGATTTCGACGCACTTCTCAATCCCATTGTACTTCTTCGACACGAGCCCCATAGCCTCAACGTTTTTCCTGTACTTCGGGTCCTGCACACAAGAATCTATGGAACATACTATTCTCTGAGCGTCCAGGGCCTCTGAAGGAACTGCAATCCCGAGTCCGAGTCTTTGGAACCTGTCGGCGTTTGCCAGCTGCTCTGAGTGATTGTGTATCGGGACCAGGACCGCTGGCTTCCCTGCGTCAATGCACTGCCCTATTGTTCTGTGACCCGACCTCGCGACCAGCACGTCCGAGAGCATGAACAACTCGTCCTTGATCGGGCACCAATCGTAGAGCAGGGTCCCGTCGGCTAGCCTTCTGGGCTCCCCTGAACCACCTAGATAGCCCATTGACACGACGACCTTGTACCTGCTGGAGAGCACACCAGCCGACTTTAGGGCTGTGTCGATGAACATCTTCTTCGTCGCGTCTGGTCCGCTTATCTGGAAGAAGACGAGCGGCCGTCCGTCAGACCCGAGCAATTCTCTCGCCTTCTGAAGCCTACTCTCGCCCACCTCCAAGCTCGGGGATGTGAATCCCACGTATCTGACTATGTTTGACAGGTCTGTCCCCGCGACGTTGGCTTCCCCGATTGTGTACGGAGGAGGGAGGTCTGTCAGCAACACCTGCTTGCTCAAGGACCACATCAGACCCAGAGCATCCCCGGCGATCCTCTCGTAGAATCGGCCGATCGCATCCCCCCTAAATCTCGGAGGCAGAATCACCTTGAATTGGTTCAGCATGGTGATGACAGGATAGGATTTCGATTTGGCCGCGAGGACGGCCGAGAGCCTTGAATCGGACACTACGACCTTGGGACCGAACTTCGCAACGCTCTCTGCCTCGAATGTGGCCTGTCTAAAGAAGGAACGAAGCATGAAGGGAAAGTGCAGCAGAAAGTCCTTCCCAGAGAAGCCGCCCTCCTCAGTCCACTCCACATCGAACGGAGGGCACTCTATTGCGTCCGCCTCAGGCTTGTGCACCCTGATGTACTCCAGACCCTGGGCCGAACACGAGTAGCGGAATCTGTTCCCGATGGGTCCGAGGCGCTCGGCGATGTCGAGAATCCGGGTCGCGTGACCCAGTCCTGATCCGAAGACGGCGAAGTAGACACTATTCAAGACCGTCGTCTGTTCGTCCGGTGTTAGGCGCGCCTATTTATCCGCGGGCAGGGCAGGAAAACTGGTTCTGAAAAGGTCTGAACCTCCGAACGTCTTAAGTGATTCCTGCCGTCCCAAAATCCACATCGTTGGTCCTGGAAGTTCTGTTCGCGCGAGCTGGAGCAGCCGGAGTTGAGTGATGGCTATTCTACGGCTAACTCCTTCCGGACGTAGTCTGCCACTACTTCTGACGCTTCCTTGGTTATGGGAAGCCCATGCCCGGGAAGCAGGGCGGCGTACTGATAGGTGGAAATCTTCCTAACCGACTCCTTCGCCTGCTCCATGTTGGCAGTCATGGAGCCGGATGGCAGACGAGGCATTCCCCTGGAGTCAGTCCTCAAGGCGTCTCCGACGAAGATCGCTTCCTTTTCCCTGTACAGACTTATGCTTCCGTCCGTGTGCCCGGGCGTGTGGATCACCGTACAGTCGAGTATCCTGTCAGAATCTCTGAGGAGCACGTCTGGTTCTACGGGCGTGAAGCGGATGAATGGACTCATCGCAGCGAAGAGCACACCCGTAGCACCCTTGACCTCCTTCAGTCTCTTCTCGCCGGCGAGTCTGGGCGCGTCCGCTTCGTGAATGGCCACCTTTGCGTCGGTCAGACCCTTCAGTTTTGCAACGCTTCCGGAGTGGTCTATGTCTGGATGAGTAAGGACGATATAGCCGAGCCTTTTCGGTTCTATCCCCGCTCCTCGGATGTACTCGAGTATCCTATTCTCATTCCCTGGCATCCCAGTATCAACGATGGCAGATCCTGTGTCTGTGAAGACCAGATAGGAGTTGGCGCCGCGCACGCCTTCAATCCTGTGTATGCCCCGAGCGATTTCCATGCCTAGTGGATTGCGCCACGAACCATATACGCGTTCCTTGTGCCGGTTTGACAAGTGACACGAGTCTACGTCCGTGGACTCGGCGTATTGTCGCCAGCACTGGTCCGAATCAACCGGGGACTTGCCCTAAACCCGTGAGACAGCTTTTTATGAAGGAGGAAACGGGATGAGAATGATGAACTGTCCACAGTGCGGGGCTCAGCTTCCAGACGAGGCATCGTTTTGCTACAAGTGCGGAACATGGATTGGCGCCGTGTCGAGTGGCGGTCAGGGAGCAGGTGGCTCCAATGTGTCGCAACCAGGCGCCGCACCTGCCGCTTCTTCCAATAATCCGCCCGCGCAGATTATTGCTCCCACTGGAGCGACGTCGATAAGTTGTCCGAATTGCGGTGCCCCCATTTCTCCGAAGTTTGGCGAGATGGTGATAACCTGTGAGTATTGTGGCAGCGGGGTAGTCCTGGGGAACCAAGGATGGACCAACATACAGAAGCATACGATGCTTCCGTTGAAGATTGCCAGCGTTGACCAAGTTAACGGCATCATAACTCCGCTCATGGACAAGGGTCTCCTGCACAGACATCTTCAGCAGGATTCTAAACAGGAGGAGATGAACCTGTCATATGTGCCTTACTGGATTGTAACCGTCGCTGCGCGGACGTCAGTTGTGGCCGCCAACGTGGCAGCCCAAGTCGGGCAGACCGCCACGACTGCGGCACTGATGGGCATCATACTTGGTGGAATGGGAGGAGGCGGAGGTCGCGGCGGCGGCTTCGGGGGCGGAGGTCGCAGGCGCGCTTTCTCGGGCCTGGGATGGGAGGCGAGCGCCCTGTTCCAGAGCGCATTTGCGTTGGCGCCGATCAGGGCCTTCGGGATGGGGATGGGGTACGGCGGCGGGATGAGGAAAGCCGAACAGATGGACGCGAGCTACAACTTTCCGGTGGTTGCACTAAAGGCCCTCATGGAGTACCAGCCCAGAGACTATCAATTCGACCTTGACGGCAGGGCACTGTTCGACATCACCAAGTTACCCAAGAGTGTCAAAGCTCTCAACGGTGACATAAGTGAGGATGTTGCGAAATCCCAAGCGAAGACCCTGGTCGATCAACTGCAATCAGAGAAAGCACACGCGAAGTATCACATGATTCAACAATTGACTACGGAGTCGGACATCGGAGACGCAGAGTTGCTCCACGCACCAATCTGGTTCGTCAAGTACGATCACAAAGGAAAGAAGATCATACTCGTCATCGACGCGAATTCCGGCAGAGTAATCAACAGCCTTGGATTATAGAAGAGGGACGTGTTGACCGGACGGCCAGCTGCCGTTCCATTAGAAAGTGTAGGCTTCGGGTTTCCCGCCAAGACGAGCCGTGGTCGAACTCGGGAGAGCGTACGGACCGGCTAATCCAACTCAGCCCTAATCGGTGCAGTTAGCGTAACCCGCTTCAAGCGAGTTCAGACTTGTCTGCACATTTGTGGATTCGAGCTTCAGTGCGTCGATGCACTCACGATCCCACCAAGGGCAGGTGGCGACTGAAATCTGGTCCTCTGCCGTCTGGCCATCACTCTTTCGACAGCGTACGCCGAGATCCCAGCGTATGCGATCCCGCCCAGCAGGTCGACCAAGAAGTGCTGCCCCAGGTAGATTATCGAGAAGTACACGCCCCCGGCGATGGGGAGAGATACGAGACCGTATTTCCTGCTAAGCTTGAACATGAAAATCGAAAACAGCGTCGCGTAGGCCGCGTGCAGGCTTGGAAAGGCGGCCACGGCATCGGATTCCCCCGAGAGCAGCACAGCCTGCACTTCTTGGAAGGCAGCCGGAAACATCTTGTCCCCGGTCGTGAGCAGGTTCTGCGCCGTGCCCGCCATCCACGGTGGTTTGGTTGGAAGAATTACGAAGGTGAGGAGGGCCAAGTATGACGTCACGACAAGCGAATATGTGTACCCGCGGTAGACCGCCTTGTCCTTGAACCAAAACAGCACGAAGGCAATCACGATCAGGAACGCGTGCATCCCGTAAAACACGGTCGAGATGAACGTGGTGGCAGACGATGCGAACGTTGCCTGGACGTCCGCAGCGAAGTTGGAGCCGACCAGCGCCTGGTCAAGCGGTGCCAGTGAAACCACGCTCCCCGAATGCACCAGGGTGCCGGTGATCCCCTGCAGTGATTCGTAGGTGAGGAGCACCGCGACGATGAGCGCTGAGCTCTTCATGAATTCCTTCGACTTTGTCGCCAGACCTATGAAGGGCAGGACTAGGACCGCGACTACCCCAAAGCTGACCTGAGGGAGCGTCCCAAATCTCACGTAGGCAGCCGCGACAACGGTCACGTAGATCAAAGCCGCAGCGAGGATGGCGGAATCGAGGCCAAAGAGACTCTTTCTAACGTTCCTGTCAGCCGTATCTACTTCATTCATCGCTCGAATTGTGACCTTGTGTTGGGGTTCATTTAAACGGTGGACGCCACCGGCGCCCCCCTGCTTCGGCCAATCCGGCGTTAGCTTACTCCCGTGGATTTCCTGAGCCTTTCGACCATGTCGGTCCTTTCCCAAGTGAAGTCGGGGTCTTCCCTGCCGAAGTGGCCGTAGCATGCGGTCTTCCTGTAGATTGGCCTGAGCAGGTTCAGATGGTCGATGATTGGCCCCGGCCGCATGTCGAAGACCTCTCTTGCACCATCGGTAATCCGGGAATCTGGGATCTTTCCGGTCCCGAAAGTGTCGACCATGAAAGAGACGGGCTTGGCTACGCCGATCGCGTATGCAGTCTGCACCTGACACTTTTCGGCAAGGCCCGCAGCAACGATGTTCTTGGCAACGTACCTAGCCATGTAGCTCCCCGAACGGTCGACCTTGGTCGGGTCCTTGCCTGAGAAGCAGCCTCCGCCGTGAGAGGCGAAGCCTCCATAGGTGTCCACGATGATCTTCCTGCCTGTCAGACCCGAGTCGGCGAGGGTCCCGCCTATAACGAACCTGCCGGTTGAGTTCACCAAGAACTTCGTGTCCTTATCGAGCAGGTCACCGGGCACCGCCTTCCTGACGACCTTCTCCACGACATCGCGTCCGACCACCTGCGGGTCGACCTCCTCGCTGTGCTGAGCTGCAACCACGACCGTGTCGACCCTCACGGGCCTCCCGCCGTCGTATTCGACGGTAACCTGCGACTTGCCGTCGGGACGCAGGTAAGGAATGACGCCATTCTTCCTCGCACTGGCCAGCTCCCTGGCTATACTGTGGGCGAGCATGATAGGCAGGGGCATCAGCTGCGGGGTCTCTCTTGACGCGTATCCGAACATCATCCCCTGGTCTCCAGCCCCCACCTCTCCCGCCGGCCTGGTCACCCCCATCGATATGTCGGGCGATTGCTCTTCGATTGAAACGAGGACCCCGCAAGTTTGCCAATCGAGTCCGTCCTTCGCGTTGTCAAAGCCGATGTCGTGAAGGACGTCCCTGACTATCTCCCTTATGTTGACGTAGGCCGACGTCGTGATTTGGCCCGTCACCATTACAGTGCCTTGCATAATCAGCGTCTCGCAGTCGACCCGCGCCTTCGGATCGGATGCGAGGATGGCGTCCAGGACGGCGTCGGAAATCTGGTCGGAACACTTGTCAGGGTGCCCTTCCGTGACGCTCTCTGAAGTGAAGAGGTGCCTGCTCATGCTTTCTGAAGCAGGCGCGCAAGTAATGGCTTATATGGGTTCGTGATAATGATATTCTTAAGAGAATAATGGCGGCGCAGCTGATTGACCCCAAGCAGTTGAAGCGGATACGTCTGCAGTTGGGGTACACTCAGGCAGGCCTCGCCGACGCGGCTGGGGTCAGCCAGTCGATAGTGGCGAAGGTCGAAGCAGGCGCAGTCGACCCCACCTTCAAGACGCTCAGGGCGATCTCGGCAGCTCTGAATTCGAGGATCGTCACCACAGGGAAGAAGGCGGCCGACATCATGTCCTCGCCGGTGATAAGCGTGAACAGCGATATGAAGCTCTCCGAGTGCGTAGCGATAATGAAGAAGAACGGGTTCTCACAGATGCCGGTCTTCTCTGGAGAAAGAATGGTTGGGACGATAACCGAAGGGCGGATTCTCAACATCCTGGCGACGGCTCCCAACCCTGCCGAAGTCCTGAATCAGCACGTCAGGGACCACGTCCAACCGGTGTTTGCGGTCGTGGGTAGAGACACCCCGGTAGAGGCACTCTTCTCTCTGTTTGGCTACCTGCCAGCCGTCCTCGTAGTCTCAGGGGAAAAGGTACTAGGGATAATCACGAAGATTGACATGCTGGCGGCAGGGACTTGAGTGGCCGGGTCGACAGTCCCCTAACCCAGGCAGGAGGCGCCTGAAGGGCTTGCTCTAGTCAGGGCCCCAGATTGTCAGACAGGGGACGACTCACCTCGGGGCTCGAAGTGAGGAATGTTCTGAGGCTCTTCTTGTAGAAGATGAAGTAGGTGATAATGACGAAATCTACCAGAATCGACAAATGCATAATCGTGCAGTAGATGCAGATGGTCTTCAGAATGACGAATTCGACTGTCATCAGGTAGGGGACTATCGCGAGTCCTACGAACCTCCAGGCGAACAAGACCTTGAATGCCTTCCCGTAGAGCCGATCGCTTCCAAAGGCGACGACGAAGATCAGGGCAAGGTTGATGATGAAGTAAGCGACGGCCAAAATATCGAGATTGAAACCATAGATCGAGTTGTAAGGGCTCTTGAGGACAGCATTGCAGTCGATCGCTATCCCAAAGAGTTTCAGGTTACTGGTGCAGGCCGGAAGTGACTGACCGAGCAAATAGTAGAGATAGAGCACGATCGACGAGGCGGTGAGTCCGACGATGGACATCACCACTAGGATCAACAGTTTCAGAGGGCTTGCTCTCATTTAGTTCCAGCTGCTGTAGTCACGTCCGGAGATGAGAAAGCCCGGGAACATGGTGAAGGAGACGTTATTCACAAGGAGCTCAGAGCCCGAGTTCGTGGACGGAGGAGCATACGATGTTAGCGTGGTCGTGATCGAGGTTATGCCGGGTTGACTGCAGACCGAGGTTGGGTTGTCGCCTGTGGTCTCGCAGATCGCTGCGGTGATTACATTGGCTGCTTGCTTGATCTGACTCCCCATAGAGCCCCCAGCCTGGATCGAGGAGATTATCTGGGTCTGGTTATTCGTTCCCAGTGATTGAGGATCCACAATGGCCCCTGGAATGTAGTATTCGTCGTTGAAATTGAGGAAGGGAAAACTTGACTGCCCATACTGCGTGAAGGCGGACGAGTAGTCTGTCGGAAGCGTCTGTAGCGGCCTATTTGAATTGTCATAGACCTCATAGGGCTGGAAGACGACGTAGCTGCTTTGATAGGTGCTCGCATTGAAGGTGAAGGTAGCGTAGTTATCTTCGCCCGATGTCAAGTATTCGAGGTTCGTGAAGTTGCCGAAGCGCATCAGCGCCATGATCAGGGACCACCTCTGGACGGCGCAGTAGGGGCAGTACTCTGCTCCGACATAAACGAGAATGGGTTTTCCGGTAGTAACGTAGGGCGAGCCCGTTATACTATGCAAATCCTTCAGATAGGCTGAATCCGTTGTGCCGTATGGAGTCTGTATCGAAGCTTGATACAGAGAATCATAGACTTTCGAGGGTACGGGTGTACCGGTAAGAGGGTCATTGAGACTGACCTTGAGCGCGTAGTAGAAGCCAACTCCCAGGGAGACTGCGATAACTGCCACGACGGCGACGATCTCGAGATTCCTGATAGTCTGCCTCCTCTTTATCCTGGCGCGCAAGCCTAGTACACCTGAGGTGGAGCCTTCTACGTGCTCGTTCTTAAGCCCAGTGGCGTGAACGGACTCACCGCAGGCTGGCAGATCTCTGTTCGCTCGTTTCAGGAAGGCTTTTAGTCGAACTAAGTGTCGACTGAAGCAGAAAGGAGTCTTTGCTCAGAGATAGCTTCCGGGCCCGCGAGTACCAAGAGAAGATAGCCAGAACGGCGGCTGGCACCAACACTCTGGTCGTGCTCCCGACTGGGCTGGGCAAGACAATGATAGCAATCATGGTCGCCTCGGAAGTACTCCGGAAGCGCCCCGGTTCGAAGGTCATGGTACTCGCGCCGACGCGGCCCCTTGTGATCCAGCACTTCCAGACCTTCAGGAAGCACATTCACCTGCCCGAAGAATCCTTCGTGGTGCTGACGGGGACAGTGGAGCCTGGCTCTCGGGAACTGCTCTGGCTGAAGGCCCAACTCATCTTCGCGACACCGCAGACTGTATACAACGACGTCAAGCATGGAAGGGTCTCACTAAGAGACGTCGCGCTGGCAGTCTTCGACGAAGCCCATCGAAGCGTGAAGGACTACACCTACACGAAGCTGGCAGAGGCATACCTGGAGTACTCGGACCACCCCCTCATTCTGGGGCTGACGGCTTCGCCCGGCTCTTCGAGGGAGAAGATCGACGAGATCAAAAGGAGCCTGTACATCGACAAGATTGAGGCGAGGACTGAACAGAGCGAAGATGTCCGCGAGTACGTGGAACGGACCAACATCGAGGCGGTGAAGGTCAAGGCGTCGGATGAGTACTACGATGTCACGCTGAGGCTGAGAGAGATCTACAACGAGAAGGTGAAGAAGCTGCTCGCCGGCGGATTCCTGAGAGACAACAGGGTCTCGAAGAAGGCGCTCCTGGAAGCGAGGTCGACGATCTCTGCGAGGCTAAGGACGGCTCAGGCGCAGGGAGGCCAAAGAGGGTACGTCTTCGGAGCGATCATCAACCAGACCCAGGCCGTGGTCGTCCTCCACGCCCTTGAGATGATAGAGACCCAGGGAGCCCCGTCCCTCGAAAGATACCTGAGGAAGCTGCGTGAGAAGGAAGACAAGGGAAAGGCGACCATTTCACTGATCAAGGACCCGAGATGGCTCAAGATAGAGGAAGAGGCTGAGGCGCTGAAATCTGTGGAGCACCCGAAGGTAGAGGTCTTGCTGAAGGTTGTCAAGCAGCAACTGGCGAAGAAGGGCGACTCCAGAATCATCATCTTCACTCAGTACAGGGACACGATAGAAGACGTCGTGGGAGCTCTGTCACGAGAAGGGCTCGTGGCTCAGAGGTTTGTGGGGCAATCGAACCGAGTGGGAAGCGAGGGGATGGACCAGCAGACGCAGACCAACGTTCTGGAGAAGTTCCGACAGGGCGGGTTCAAGATCCTGGTGAGCAGCAGCATAGGGGAAGAAGGTCTTCACGTACCCGACGTCGACCTGGTGGTCTTCTACGAGGCTGTCCCGTCCGAGATCAGGTACATCCAGAGGAGAGGGAGGACAGGCAGGACGACCGAAGGAAAGGTCGTCATCCTTCTTGCGGAGGGGACGGTGGACGAGGCCTACTACTACAGCACGCTCTTCAAGGAGAATCGGATGAAAGAACTCATCGGTCGGACCGACCAAAAGCCCCCGAGGCGCCGCACGAAGAACCCGACTCTCCTCGACTTCACCTGACCTAGACCGATTAGGCTCTGCCGCCCACGACTGAGACCTTGATCAGATTCGTGGTCCCTTTGACTCCCGGCGTCCCCGAGGTGACAACTATCCGGTCTCCCTTTCTCGCGAGGCCCAGCCGGACGGAGGCGAGGCCCGCCTTTGCAAAGAGCCAGTCCACGGTCTTGGCCTTCCGCGATACCACAGGGATGACACCACGGAATAGCTTCATCCTCCTGGCGATTCTCGGGTCGGTGCACATCGCCACTATCGGCTGGACTGGTCTGCACATCGCCACTCTTCGGGCGGTCGAGCCCGTCTCTGTGGGGGCAACGATCACCTTCGCGCCCACGTAGTCGGCGAGCCTGCAGGCCGCCCTCCCGATCGCCTCTCCAGTGTCCCTGGTCTCAGACTCGGTCCAGGACCTGACGCAGGATTCGGGCGACTTTTCCGTGGCCCGGGAGATCTTGTCGAGCATCCTCACAGACTCTACGGGATATCTTCCTACGGTCGTTTCGTCTGACAGCATCACGGCGTCTGCCCCGTCCAGGATGGCCGTTGAGACGTCGGTGACCTCGGCCCGGGTGGGGACCGGGGAATTCACCATGCTGATCAACATCTGCGTTGCGACTATGACGGGCTTGCCCGCCTTGTTGCACTTCCTGATGATCTCCTTCTGAATCGCCGGGACCGTCTGTATGGGCACTTCGATGCCCAGGTCGCCGCGGGCAACCATTATCCCGTCCGCCTCGGCGAGTATCTGGTCGAAGTTCCTGACTGCTTCTCTCTTCTCGATCTTCGCGACGAGGAGCGGACCGTCGTCCGGGAGGAGCCTCCTCAGGGCTCGCAGGTCGGCCGCAGTCTTGACGAACGAAGCAGCGACGAAATCGACTCCCTGGCCGATCCCGAACCTGAGGTGTGCGACGTCCGCGGGCGTCGGGAACTGAACGCCAAGTCTGATCCCGGGCGCGTTGACCCCCTTGTCCGAGCCCAAGGTGCCCCCCGCCAAGATGGTGCACACGACGCCGTCCCCCTGCTTCTCGTCCACCCTGAGCCTGATGATGCCATCGGCGAGGTGGAGGACGTCGCCTCTGTGCACGGAGTCGATGAGGTCAGGGTTGTTCACGCTGACGCGCCTCGAATCGCCTTCCAGTACGGACTTGGTCAGAAGAATCTGGGAGCCTCTTGCGAGGTCTGCGGACCCATTGAGCATCCTGCCGACCCTGATCTTGGGGCCTGGGAGGTCCTGAAGGATTGCGATCGTCTTCCCGGCCCGCCTCGCCTCCGACCTGATGGTCCTGATTTCGCTGAGATGGCTGGCCACGTCGCCGTGAGAGAAGTTGATCCTGAAGACGTCGACCTGGGAGACGAGGCTCCTGACTATTCTTGCCGCGCTGCTCGCAGGCCCTATCGTGCAGACGATCTTGGTCCTTCTCACAGGGCAGAAGGACGCCGGTGATTCAATCTAAGGTTAACGGACTGGCTTCCGGCGCGCCTGAATCGTCCTCCGTGGCTCGAGGTTCGACCTGACCCAGTCCAGCTGATTCTCCGTTATCGTCCCCAGCTCCCGGAGCGCTGCCGTCCTGTCTGGTTCCGGCAGTTCTGCAATCTTGGAGCGGAGGAATTCGGCGCTGTCCCTCGTGCGGTTCAGGAGAACTGGCACGAGCGTCTGGCTCGGCACGAGGTCTGAGGCAAGCCGCATTATGACCCGCTCCTTACCGCCGAATGAAGCCCTCTCTGCGCGCATCGCAGCGAGCTCACCCTCCCCTGAAGGCGTTATCGTATACGAGACCCTGGAGGTCTTCGAAGTCTTCTGCGAGGGGCTGACGAGTCTCTCCCTGACGAGGCTCTTGAGGAGCGGGTATATCGTGCCTGGCCCGGGGCGCCAAGCCCCTTCCGTTCTTTCCTCTATCCGCTGCATTATCTCATAGCCCGTTGCGGGACCCCGCGACAGGGTCGTCAGGATGTACACCCTAAGGAAGCCCCTGGGGATCGCCTGAGGATGAGTCCAGTGTCTCGCGACTGGGGTGGCCATGTGACCGCGGGCAATTGAAGGGCTTCTTTTTAACCTGTTGTTATGCGATATACATAACAGCATAGTATTCGACATGTTTAAAACCAATCAGACTTCGGGCAGCCTCCGGAGAAGGTAATCGAGAGCAGGGAAGAAAGTATGTCAGGGTCCTCAATCGAAGCGGTGAATCTTTCAAAGTCGTTCGGGTCCTTTGCCGCCGTCTCCAGCCTTAGCCTGAAGCTCGAGGGCACCAAGTGCATCGGTTTCCTGGGTCCGAACGGTGCAGGCAAGACCACGACCATGAAGATGTTCACGGGTCTCATTTCACCGACTCGAGGGAAGGCACTGATCAACGGCGTCGACATCAAGGAGGACAAGAAGAGGGCCCTCGGCTCGTGCGCATCGCTGATAGAAACGCCGGAGATCTATCCCGCCCTGACGGCCCGGGAAGCACTGATGATGCTGTCTGAGCTGCGGGGCGTCCCAAAGGAAGAGAGGACAAAGCGGATCGACGAGGCGCTCGGGAAGGTCAAGATGCAGGAATGGGCGGACAAGAAGGTTGGCAGCTACTCGAAGGGGATGAAGCAGCGGGTAAACGTCGCATCCACCATACTCAGCGACCCGCAGGTCATAATACTGGACGAGCCTTCCACTGGGCTCGATCCACGGGGCCAGAGTGAAGTAAGAGACATAGTGAAGTCGCTCGGAAACAGGCTCGTATTCATGAGCTCTCACCTCCTGAGTGAGGTCACAGAGATCTGCCAGGAGGTCGCGATGGTAGACCACGGAAAGCTCCTCGTGTACGATACGATCGAGAACGTGACCGCAAAGTTCGCCGGAGACGGCGGTGCAGCTGAGGCCGGCTTCTCCCGCGACGTGGACGAGGCGACTCTGGCGAGGATACTGCGCCTGGAGGGAGTTGACAAGGCGCAGAAGAGCGACCCGAGGCACCTCAGCATCAGGTTCATGGGAGGCCTTCAAACTCAGGAACGCCTGTTCGGACAGCTTGCGAGCATGAACGTCGGCATAATCAGCTTCAGAGAGACTTCAACCGGGCTGGAAGACGCCTATCTCAAATTGATACAGGAGACCCTGTGATCGCGATGTCTACGAACAACCAGGGGGGCAACGCGAGGGTCAGCAGCATGAGTCAGGTCAGGACAGTGACGAAGTATGCATTCCTGAACTACTTCAGGGCCAGGAGATTCTACGTCATGCTTGGGATAGTCCTGCTGGTCAGCGGCCTGCTCACCTTCGCAGCGGCGTACTACAGGCCTCCCGCTTTCGGGTTCGGTAGCTCGACCTCATCTAACCCGGCCTTGACGTTCTACTCCGCCTTCTGGGGGGGCTTCGCTACCATCGTGGTAATCCTCTCAGTGGCCTTCTTCGGGGGAGACGCGATATCGGGAGAATTCCAGAACAAGACGGGTTACTTCCTCATCCCCAATCCTCTCCGGAGGTCGGTCGTTTACGTGGGGAAGTGGCTGGCCGCCTTGGGGGCGTCGACACTGATTCTGGCGGTCTTCGCGCTGATCGCTCTGGCCAACGGGACGTACTTCTTTGGGGTCTCCGTTCCATATCAATTCGCAGAATCTCTAGTCTTTGCTTGGGTCTACCTGGTTTCGGCGATGGGCCTGACCTTCTTGTTCAGTTCATTGTTCAAGAGCAGCTCCATCTCGATACTGATGACGGTCATACTCCTTCTGTTCGCCTTCGACGTAATAGACACCATAGCCTCCGCGGTTGCGGGGATTGAACCCTGGTTCTCGATCACCTACGCGGGTGGCATCATCGCCAACATCCTCGCGGTCCCGTTCCCCCTCCACAGCGTGACCACTCAATTTGGAAAACGCTTCACACTCACGACGTTCAACGCCTCGGTTCCCGAAGCGCTGGTGATAATGGCCGTCTACTTCGTCATCTCGGCAGCTCTGGGCCTATGGCTCTTCGAAAGGAAAGAGTTCACTTCCTAGGCCGGAGACTAGCCGCTCGTCAGAAGGAATTCCTTCACTTTCCCGTCGACCAGGTTCACTAGCGCACCCCTCAGGATTCCGTCCGCGTATTCGCTGCCCGGGTTGAGGCAGAGAGTCCTCCCAAGCCGGACAAAGCCCTTGGACTCGTGGATGTGGCCGTGGAGTCCCAGCAGGGGAGCGTGTCGCTCTATCGACTCCCTGACCGCGGAGCTTCCTGCGTGGATGAACTTGATGCCAAGGCCCTCTTTCACGTACTCGAAGTCCTGGGTCACAGCCGGGGCCCTGTCCAGCTCCGTGTTGATTGGCGGCACGTGGAGGTTGAAGACCGCGGTCTCCATCCTCTTGACCTGCGAGGCCAATGCCTCGATCATCTGGCCAAGCTTCTCCTCGCTCACCTCCCTCGGGCTCTTCCAGGGGGTGGGGTTGGCATACCCGAGGGTGATCATCTCGAACCCTCCCTCAAGCTGCACCACCCTGTTCTCTGGGTTGACCAGATGCCCCGAATCGGCAAGCAGTGAGTCGATCTCGAACCTGTCGTCGTTTCCCGGCGAGATGTAGCACTTGACGCTGGTGCCCTTCAACCTCTCCCCCGCGAGCTCAATCCAGGACTTCAGAACCGAGCCCATCGCCTCGTTGAAGACTCGCTCCTCCCTAGACTTGTCCGCCTGGAGTTCTTCGAGCTCCTTCGGGCTCGTGACGAACGAGTACTGGCCCGCGTCGAGGAGCATCTTCTGGGTCTCCTTCAGCCGGTCCTTCTTCACGGTGCTGCTCTTCTCGAAGAGCCTGAGAGTGTAGGTCCCGTCATTCCCTTCGACTATGGGGATCAAGACCTTGCCCGTGATGTCTCCCCCGAGCACGAGGCAGTCTGCATTGTAGAACTTCGCGGCGTTGAGGAACTTCCTGAAGCACCTGTCGGAGGCGTGGATGTCAGTGATGAAGAAGAGACGGGTCATGTGGCTCGCCGCGTCTGCCGTTTTGTATTTAACGATGATTCCTGCAGACCTTGAAGACCGCCCTGACCATTCTTATGTAACGACTGACCCTCCTCTCTCCGTCGTCGTCCTTCCGGTTCTTCCTCGTCATACCAACTGAGGTGAATCGGAGGGGCGGCGGCAAAAGACACCACCTGAAAGAATCTAGAGCCTATCACGAAGAGAATCTCATTCAGGACGGATTCCTGAAGGGAGGGTTTCTGCAGAGCCTCCGCCGGGTGCTGTTCAAACTACGCCTCGTTTTCTCGCTGTCAAGCTTCGGCCCGTGGGAGCGCGTCGGTTAGGAGTGGGGAGAGAAGTCTTAAATCACAAACGAGTCAGTCTCCCTTCGATTGAATATCAAAACTACTCGTAGCTTATCCGTGGTTGTCATTGTGTGCGTGCTCGCATTAATTGCCACAGTCGCGTCAGCCTACAACGTCGCGACCTCATCGAAGGAGTATCAGTTCACCTCGGCCACGCTTCAGGGTAGCGCTGGTGTCGTGTTCAGGCTGGTTGGAGGCGGGACACTAAGCTTCTCGAACGCCTTCACCCGCGATAATGTTAGTCCTGCGGAGATGGCAGGCGGGGGACACATCAAGGTCGGATACAGTTTCATCGGCTATCCTGTGTCAATCGATTACGTGAACTCTACATCGTAGGCAGAGCCCATCACCGGACTCGCAACACCTGAACGGCAGCACTCGAAGATGCAGCAGAACCTTTCCAAGGGGGGAATTCATTTAAGCACCGCAGACACAAATCGTCAGGCGAAGCCAACTTGGCATACCATTCCCTGACGAGTGTAGGAGGAGCCCATGAAACCATGGACTGATGTGTCTCCGCTGCACATGACGTACTTCATGATGAACTGGGACAAGGTGAAGCAGATCTCGTCAGACCAGAAGTGCTCTCAGTGTGGGAGGACCATGAACGTAGTGGGGCAGCCACTCGACTACAAGGGGCAGAAGTATGATGGGTACGTCTGCCACACGGACAAGAGACTGATCTGGGTGAAGGCCGGCTAGACACCTGGTGCAGTCTTCCCTCTGAATCCCTCCCCGTACCTGTGGGGCCTCGTCATGTTCTTGGCGAGCTTCTCTTCGAAGACTCGGTCCAGGTCGGCATCGGGAGCGATCAGCCTCGACGCGTCGAGCACATAGAAGATCACGTCGATCAGCTCCTCTATCGTCTCTTCCGTCGGTTTGCCCTTCTTCCAGGAGTCTCCCGCCTCTCCCAGCTCGATGAAAGCGAAGAGGAGCTTGTTTGGAATCTCCTCAGGGGTGTTGCCGAAACCCTTCGAGAGAACGAGCTCGCCCACCCTCTTCTTGGCTTCTTCGAAAGAAGGCATGATTTGAGGCAGCCCCGTGAATTCTAAGAAGTTTAACCCTTCGGCGCGACCACAGTCCGATAGTACCTGCAATCGCTCCTGAGCGTGCACGACCCGCACCGCGGACCGACAGGTTTGCAGGTCGTCTGCCCGAACCTGACGAAGAGGTCGTTCAGGTCGAGCCAGTACCTGCGCGGCACCGTCTTGACGAGCTGTGCCTCGGTCTCCTCCGGCCTCTTGGTGTCGACGAGCCCGAGCCTGTTGGAGATCCTGTGAACGTGCGTGTCTACCGGGATCGCAGGCTTGTTGAAGCCGTACACGAGGACGCAGTTGGCAGTCTTCCTTCCGACCGAGTGCAGCGTCAGGAGGTCCGCTTCATTGTCGGGGACCCTGCCTCCGAACTCCCTGAGCAGCTGCCTGGAGACCCTGATGATGCTCCTCGCCTTGACGTTGTAGAATCCGGAAGGCCTGATCAGCTTGCGGACCGCGTCGACGTCTGCCCGAGCGAGCTCCTCGGCCGTCCTGTACCGTGAAAACAGGTTTTCAGAGGCCCGGGTTGTGTTTTCGTCCCTCGTCCGCTGGGAAAGGATCGTGCTGATCAGGATGCGGAAAGGGTCTCCCTTCTCGACGTCTTGAAGCTGCGCCAAGGCTGTGGCTCGCCTGTCCTTTGAGCCGTAGACCATCAGCCTGATCCTGCGGAGCGTCAGGCCGATGCTCAGGCTGCCTCTGTCGCCCACGGTTCCTTTCTGTACCATTTCGCGCGCACCCGCCTGCCTAGCTGTTCAGATGCTTGTGGGCGTGCTCCTCTCCCTTGCCGGGCTTGGCTTCAAACTCGCCCCTCATCAGTCTCTGCTGCACGTCCTCCTCGAATCTCGGAAAGTCCCCGGTCAGCGCCTCCAGCCGCTTGCTGGCAGTTTCTGAGAACTGAGGGGAGAGGTTCTGTCCCCCAAATCTGCCGTATGCCACCCCTGAGAAGCGAATCCTCTCTCCCTTCAGCTCGATGTATCCGCGTATCAGGTTGGCGACCTCTCCCTCGCTCACGTAGGTGACCGTAACCGTGTATTCAGGCAGGCTCAACGGCTTCCCGGCCGCCTTCCGGGGCGGCTTAAACTCGACGCCCGGGGGCAAAGCACAGACTTAAGACGCCTCTCTTCCCGAGTGTTCATGTTGAAAGCGAGACTCATGGCGATAGGGGGGTTCATCCTCGGTCTGGGCTTCGCTCTAATCTGGAGTCCGAGCATTCCCAACCTGGTATATGGCGCCAACCAATATGGTGTAAGCGTTGGTATCTCTGTCAGCCAAGCGATCTCAGTATCGTTCTGGTTCCTATGGGCAGGAATTGTGCTGTTTCCGGTAGGGCTAGCAATCCTAGTGTACGGAATCGGGGCGCAGAAAACCTCACCCGAGCCTGTTTCGACTGAGACTGCTTCGACCGAAACAGGCATCTAGTCCATCCCCGGCCAACGCCTTCTGAGCGAGTCTCTCCTTGCTCCGCTTACCTTGACTCATCGGTTTGGCCCTGACGCTCGTGATTGCCTTGACATCCACAGTCCCAACCTGAAGCCAATCCCTTGTCAGTCCGCCCTAGACGTGAAACTGCAACTGGGGGGTTGGCCCAGCTACATCTCGAAGTCCGGAGGCCGGTAGCGGGCCTGCACCATCTCCTTGAGAGATGTGACGAGAGCGAAACTGGAATTCACGATGTCTGTCTGTGTGAGCATTCCGACGAGGTTTTCCCCCTCCATGACAGGGAGCTTCTTCACGCCGGCCGAGGCCATTATCTTGGCGGCAACCTCGATTCTCTCGCCGGGTTCGACCGTGACCAGCTTCTTCTTCTGAATTGAGACGCGAGTCGTTGCAGGGTCGTGACCTCTTGCCACGGCCTTCGAAATGTCGCCTTCGGTAATGATCCCGATGGGCTTCTTTCCATCGGTGATTACGAGAGAACCAATCTTCCATCTTGTCATCTCCTTGGCAGCCTCCCTTATCGTGGCCTTCACTGGGATTGTCTTGACGTTCTCCGTCATTACATCCCTAACGTAGATCAGGTTCTCACCTGACCACCAGGACCGGACATTCGGAATGGCCCACCAAGCCGCTCGAAACGCTTCCCAGGATGAGCTTCTTGAATCCGGTCATCCCCCTTGTTCCGACGATGATCAAATCGGCTTTTTCGCTTGTGGCGAACTCGACGATGGCCTGGACGGTCGAACTGGCCTCCAGGAGCTCTCCCTTGGCTTTCACCCCGTGCGCCTCCGCGAGCTTGATTCCATCAAGGAGGACGCCTCGAGCCCTTTCCTTGGACAACTCCTCAACGCCCTCGAATTCAGCCTCGGGGATCGGCATCGACACCGCACCACTGTAAGGCGGAAGGGTGGGGGAATAGACGTGGGCTATTATCAGGGTCGACCCGTACTTCTCTGCCAGAGAGCAGCCAAAGTCGACCGCCTTGACCGAGTCCTTGGACCCGTCAAACGCGACAATGATCTTCCCGAAACCGGGCCCCTCCCGCCCTGACATGGTCATCCTGGAGAACGGATTCGATATTTAACACTCATCCAGGAAGCAAGATTCGATTCTTGATGCGCGAACCCAATTCCCAAGTTTGATTCCCACCGCTGGAAAACGTCTCTTCGTCTTTTATCGTCCCAGATGAGTCTCATGGCAATGACTGCCGCTTCCGTTCAAGGTGAGAGTGCCGATGCGCACGCGACAACTCAGCAGAAGTTCTGCGTCATACTCTCGAAGGCTACACTGGACATGGTGTATCCTGCGTTCATGCTGGCAAATACCGCCGCCACCATGGGTTACGAGTCCCACGTCTTCTTCACGTTCTGGGGCCTTCAGGTCCTGGACAAGAAGAAGGTCGCCTCCCTCAAGGTGTCACCGGTCGGGAACCCTGGCATGCCCATGCCCAACATTCTGGGGATGCTTCCGGGCATGACGGCCATGGCGACAAGGATGCTCAATGGCAAGATGAAGCAGGTCAAGATGCCCTCGATTCCCGAGATGATCAGCAGCGCGAAGGACCTTGGCGTCAAGCTGCACGCCTGCTCGACCACGATGGACGTGATGGGCGTGCCCAAGGAGAACCTGATCCCAGAGGTGGACGACATAATAGGGGCAGCCACGTTTCTGCAGATCAGCAGCGGGGCCCAGACGCTATTCATCTAGGTGATTAAATGAGCGCGCCTTCAGCGAGGAGGACGGTCGACTCACGGGGCAGCTTCTGCCCTGGTCCGATCACGGACCTGTTCAAGGCTTACAGGCAGGCCAACGTCGGCGACGTAATCGAGCTCTTGGCGACAGACCCAGCCGCCGAGAGCGATGTCCGTGCATGGGCTGAGAAGAGTGGAAACAAGGTCCTTGAGGTCTCACACGAGAAGGACTGCCTCAAGATAGTAATCGAGATCGACAGAAAGGGAAGGTAGATGGTCAAGCGGCTGGCAGTCATCGGGTCTGGAACCGGAGGGACATTCGCAGCCAACTTTCTGAGCAAAAAGCTACGCGGACGCGTCCGCGCGGGGGAAGTCCAAATCCTACTAATCGGCGAAGGGTTCAGGCACCACTTTCAGCCAGCCAGCTTAAACGTGGCCTTCAAAGGCACTCATCCCGACGCGGAAAGCAGGTCCGAAATGGACCTCCTGAGGCCCGAGGTCACCTACATACCCGACCCGGCAGGGAAGATCGACCTCGAGAACAGAACGGTATTCACCGTCGGGGGCGACACCTTCGACTACGACCATTTGATAATGGCTATGGGCGCCGACGTCTCCCCACAGATGATCCCTGGGCTGGCCGAGGGGTCAGTCAACTTCCACACGGGCCCTGTCAACGCGATGAAGGTGTGGGATTCGGTAAGGAACTTCAGGAAAGGGAGGATAGGAGTCCTCATCGCCGGGGTACCCCACAAGTGTCCTCCGTCTCCTGACGAGGCGCTCTTCCTTCTCGACGAGTACTTGAGGCACAGAGGAGTCAGAGAGGACGTAGAGCTCACCCTGCTGACGCCCTACCCCAAGGCGTACCCCGCAGACAAGATCGCCCAGGTCGTCTCCCCTCTCTTCGAGGAGAAAGGGATCAAGGTCGTGCCGTTCTTCAACGTCGACTCCGTCGACCCTTCAGCGAAGAAGGTCTACTCGCTCGAGGGCGACGAGTACGCCTACGACCTGCTGATAGCGATTCCGCCCCACAGAGGGACTCGCGTGGTCAGGGAGTCGGGGTTCGGCGACGAAGAGGGCTGGATAAAGGCGGACAGGCGCACGATGATGGTCGAGGGACACGATGACGCCTTCGCGATAGGCGACGCGACGAACATTCCGATCTCCAAGTCGGGGGTCGTCGCCCACCTGGAGTCCAAGGTGGTCGCGACAAACGTCGCATTTGAGGTGGAGGGGACGGGCAGGGTGTACGAATACAACGGCCGGATCAACTGTCCCATGGAGGTCGGCGGCAAGAGAGCCATCTTCGTGTCCGCGACCTACAAGAGGCCGCCCTCCGACCAGTCTCCCTCGCTTGTGAAGTACGCGATGAAGAGAGGTTTCGGTGCGATCTACTGGTCCGCCCTCTCAGGACGATGGGAGTGGATGATGGACGCGTACCTTGGCCGGACGAGCGAGGAGGTCGTGAAAGGGCCCCAGCAGAGCGCTCCCCCAAGCCTGACGAACAGATGAATGGGGGCTAAGACCGGAATAGACTCAAATACGGTAATCTGAGCTTTCATCCCGTTTGGAGATAAAAGAGCCCGACCGGGTCCAATCGCTGGTGCAGGGGCTGGCCGACGAGTATTCGAGGAAGATCCTGCTTTCAGCCATACCGGCCGCGAAGTCGGTCGAGGACATGAGCAGGGAGAACGACATTCCCCTCAGCACTTGCTACAGAAGGGTCCATGAGCTCCTCGACGCGCAGATACTGATAGTAGAGAAGATCATAGTCACCTCAGACGGCAAGAAATACGAACTCCTGAGGAGCGCCTACAGGGCCGTGACGGTCAGCTTTGACGGCGGCGTCATGAAGGTAGACGCGACTGTGAATGAGGACGTGGCGGAGAAGCTCAGACGTCTTTGGACGAGCATGAGAGCGGAGAAGTGATTTCCAGCGTTGAGAATGGGGGTCCATACTTTAAAGGTCGGAAGACGAGGCGAACGATGAAAGATGGATCTGATCTTCTATCTAAGCGTGGCCCAGGGGCTGATACTGATTCTCGGTGGGATCGTCGTCTTCTATGCCATGCGCGCCTATGGGAGGACGAGGAGCGGGGCGATGTTCCTGCTGGGACTTGGCTTCGCATTCGTTACCGCGGGCGCCGCGATCGCTGGAGTGATCTACAGCGTGACCGGGCACCTGGACATGGCTGAGTCTGCGCAAGCAGTAAGTCAGGTCGTGGGCTTCTTCATTATCGTGTATTCTCTGACTAGAACGAAAGACTGAACACGGGCCGTTCAGAGACACCCAGTCCTGGAGATAAGAGGAGGTTAGACAGGCGACGGAGAAGTTCAAAGGGGACGCGGTCCTGAAGGATGGTTCGCTGGTCCACGTCAGGCGAACCACGGGTGACGACCGTGAAGTGCTATCGGAGTTCTTTGGAGGCCTGTCAGAAGAATCGATTCTGTCGAGGTTCCTGAAATCCACGATCGACAAGGAGCGCCTGCTTGATGAACTTCTCGCCCCTGACAGGAGGTTCAGCCTGCTCGCGATCAGGGACGGCAAAGTCTTCGGCGAAGCAGACTATAGTTCCGGGAGCGAACCGTCAGAAATGGGGATAAGTGTCACGGATGGTTTTCACCGCAAGGGCCTCGGCTCAATCCTCCTGGCGCAACTCGCGCAAGCAGCGACCGACTCCGGAATCACAACGTTCAGCGCGGCGACCGCAGCGGAGACACACTACGCCCTGAACTTCGTGAGGAACCTGGGATTCCCGGTCCGGATGCATGCGGCCCCGGGATACGTCAGGGTGACCTTCCCGACCTCGATGCAGCCGGCCGGGCTCGCGGCGTTTGAGCGGCGTGAGGCCGATTCCGCGGTCGCGGCTGGGAAGCGCTTTCTCGAGGCGCGGAGCATCGCCGTAATCGGGGCATCCCGTGACAGGATGGCCATCGGGGGCGCGCTCTTCAGGAACATCATCGATGGCGGCTTCAACGGCCAGGTCTACCCGGTCAACAGGGAGGCGGCCATCGTGCAATCGGTCACCGCGTACAAGTCCGTCCTCGACTGCCCTGACCCGGTCGACCTCGCATTCATGGTGGTGCCGGCCAGGTTTGTAGTCTCGACCGCCAGGGAATGCGCTCAGAAGGGGGTGAAGGCCGTCGTAGTAATTTCATCGGGCTTCTCTGAGATAGGAGGAGATGGCGTCCGCCTCCAGGAGGAGCTCGTAAAGGTGTGTAGAGAGTCCGGGATGCGCCTAATCGGGCCCAACTGCATGGGCATAATCAACACGAAGCCGGGAGTCAGCCTCAACGGCCAGTTCGCACCGCCCAGGTCGATCCCGGGTAGGATCGGCTTCCTCTCTCAGTCTGGTTCCCTCGGCTACGCGATAATCGATCAGGCCAACAAGCTCGGGCTGGGCATGTCGAGTTTTATCTCCGTAGGGAACAAGGCAGACATCTCCAGCAATGATATGATCCAGTACTGGGAGAGCGACGAGGATACCGACGTAATCTTGCTCCACTTGGAGTCCTTTGGGAACCCCCGAAAGTTCGCGAGGCTCGCGAAGAGGGTGGCCAGGAAGAAGCCTATAGTAGTCGTCAAGAGCGGCCGGTCGGCCGCGGGCTTCAGGGCGACGCAGTCTCACACCGGGGCTCTGGTCGCCGCCTCGGACGTCACTGTGGAGGCGCTCTTCAGGCAGTCAGGGATCATTAGAACCGATTCGATTGAAGAGATGTTTGACGTCGCGGCCTTCCTCTCGACCCAGCCCGTCCCGAAGGGGGACAGGGTCGCGATCATAACGAACGCAGGGGGTCCGGCAATTCTGGCGGCTGACGCTTGCGAGAGCCTCGGCCTTCACGTGCCCGAGCTGTCTGGGCAGACCAGGGCCGAGCTCGCGAAGTTCCTACTGCCCATTGCCGGGACAAAGAATCCGGTCGACATGACCTCAGTCGCTCAAGCTGCGAACTACGCAAACGCGATCCACGCAGTGTCGAACGATGCGAATGTCGACGCGTTGATGGTGGTCTTCATCCCCCCAATGGCGGTCAGGACAGAGGACGTCGCAGCGGCCATAATCAAGGCGACCAGGGAGCTCAGGGGCAGGATTCCGGTCATAACGATCTTCATGGCTACGAAGGGCGTATCTGGGCAGCTCTCTGACGGCGTTGTCCGGATTCCATCCTACCCGTTCCCAGAGCTGGCGGCACAAGCTCTCGCCCACGCTGTCAACTATGGCAGATGGGTGGCGACTCCTCCAGGCACCGTCAGGGAGTTCCCTGAGGCCAAGAAGCTGCAGGCCGCCGCCCTGGTGTCGAGAGCGCTTGCGAGCAAGGAGAGCTGGCTGGGTCCCGCAAGCACGAGCGCCCTGCTCGGGTACTACGGAATCCCGATGGTCAGAACCGCCGAGGCGGGCGACCCGGTCCAGGCCGCAAGGGCCGCGTCCGAGTTCCCCGGCAGAGTCGTGCTGAAGGCGTCAGCCCCCGGCCTCCTGCACAAGACTGAACTCGACGCCGTCAAGGTCGGTCTCGAACCCAAGGACGTGGAGGCTGCGGCGAAGAAGATGGGAGCGCGCCTAGAGAAGAGCGGAGTCTCCGGCGCGAGCTTCCTTGTCCAAGAGATGATCTCAGAGGCGGTGGAGATGTTCGTGGGGATCACCAACGATCCCAACTTCGGGCCCCTCCTCGCGTGCGGGATCGGCGGCGCCCTCGTGGAGCTTCTGAGGGACGTCTCGGTGAGGCTGACACCTCTGACAGACGTCGACGCCCAACAGATGGTCAGGTCTCTCAGGACCTTTCCCGTGCTGGACGGGTACAGAGGAGCGCCGAAGCACGACGTAAAGGCGTTGGAAGAGGTCATGCTACGCCTCAGCCAGCTCGTCGAGGACATACCCGAGGTGGCGGAGCTGGACCTTAATCCTGTGATGGTCCTGTTGGAGGGGAGGGGCGCGGTCGTCGTGGACGCCCGGATCCGGGTGGCAGAGAGCGTCCCTCAGCTGCCTATAGGGGCACGGAAGCGATGAAGGGCCCGCGGACCGACTGAAACAGAACCGAATGTCTTCGGGACAACTATTTTATCTGCCTCTCGGAGGCGCACGCTTAGCATGACAGAGACCGAGAAAGGGCCGGAGTCGAAGATCGACGTTCACTGGAAGGAAGAGGCGATGATCAACCCGCCTGCCAAGTTTGTGAAGCAGGCGAACATGGCCGACCCTGATATTTACAAGAGGTTCAGCGAGAAGAACTTTCCCGAATGCTATAGAGAGTACGCCGATGTCCTGACCTGGGACAAGCCGTTCCAGACTGTGCTGGACGCGAGCAACCCTCCGTTCTGGAAGTGGTTCGTCGGAGGCAAGCTGAACGCGGCCTACAATTGCGTCGACAGGCACCTCGAGAAGTACAGGAACAAGGCAGCGATAATCTGGGTTCCGGAGCCGGAAGACGAGCCCTACCAGGTGATAACCTACCAAGAGTTGTACAGGAAGGTCAATGAGTTCGCCCTCGTCCTGAAGTCGCTCGGCCTCAAGACGGGCGACAGAGTCACCTTCCATCTCCCCATGACCCCGGAACTTCCAATCTCGATGCTCGCATGCGCGAGGCTCGGGATCATCCACAACGAGGTCTTCGGAGGATTCAGCGCGAGAGCCGCCGCGGAGAGGGTCGTCGGTTCTGGAAGCCATGTCTTGGTCACCTGCGACGGCTACTACAGGAACGGGGGGGTGTCCGACAAGAAGAAGGATGCAGACCAGACTGTGGAAGAAGCGAAGAAGTTGGGAGTCACCGTGGACAAGGTCCTGGTCTGGAGGCGCCACCCAGGGAAGTACATCTCCACAGCGCCGATGGTCGAAGGACGCGACTACTTCGTCGACGACCTTATGAAAGAGTTCAGGGGAAAGACGATCGACCCCGTCTCAATGGACTCGGAGGCTCCGCTATTCCTGATGTACACCAGCGGTTCCACCGGGCGCCCGAAGGGGGCGCAGCACAGGACCGGGGGGTACCTCGCCTACGTAGCCGCGACCGCGAAGTACCAGCAGGACATACACCCAGAAGACGTCTTCTGGTGCTACGCCGACATAGGGTGGATTACGGGCCATTCGTACATTGTCTACGGACCTCTTGCCATCGGCGCAACAAGCGTGATGTACGAGGGAGTCCCGAACTACCCGGACGCCGGCAGGCTCTGGAGGATAGCTGAGCGCCTCGGGGTCACCATCTTCCACACCGCCCCGACGACCATCAGGATGCTCAGGAAGTCCGGACCGGATGAGCCGCGGAAGTACGACTTCCACTTCAAGTCCATGACCACGGTCGGCGAGCCGATCGAGCCGGAAACGTGGCGCTGGTATTACCAGGAGGTGGGGAAGGGAGACGTCGCCATCAGCGACACATACTGGCAAACGGAGACAGGAGGTTTTCTCTGCAGCACCCTGCCAGCGATCCTGCCCATGAAGCCCGGGAGCGCCGGACCCGGCATGCCCGGAATCTACCCGGTCATCTACGACGAAGAGGGCAGAGAAGTCAAGGCCGGAGAAGGGGCGGGCAACATCTGCATCCGGAATCCGTGGCCAGCAATAATGCAGACGGTCTGGGGCGACCCTGACAGGTTCGTCCAGATCTACTATGAAAGGTACTGCAAGAACAAGGAGAGCAAGGACTGGAGGGACTGGCCCTATCTCACGGGCGACGGAGCGGTCGAAAGCGCCGACGGATACTTCAGAATCCTCGGAAGGATCGACGACGTCATCAAGGTGGCCGGCCACAGGCTCGGGACCAAGGAGCTCGAGAACGCAGCCCTCACGACCCCCGAAGTGGGAGAGGCGGCGGCAGTCGCCATCGAGGATGAGCTCAGGGGACACGTCCCCATCATCTATGTGTCTCTGAAGCCGGGCTACGAACCGAGCAAGGAAATCGCCGAGAAGGTCAAGAACAACGTCACCAAGGAGCTGGGGCCCATCGCCAGGCCGAAGAACGTCTACATCGTCTCCGACCTTCCGAAGACGCGCTCGGGCAAGATAATGCGCCGGATCCTGGTGTCGATCTCCGAGAACAAGGACTTCGGGGACACCTCGACACTGGCCAACGCCGAGGTCGTGGAGAGAATACGCGAGATAGTTCAGGGCAAAGAAAAGAAAGAGTAAGCCTCTGAGCGGGTCTCTAGCTTTTCGGCTTGACTGGGAAGATGGGCAGGACGGACTTCCTGTAGACCTCGTTCAGGACTGTCGCTATCGACGCGTACATCGCGCTCAGCCCGCAGAGGACCCCTTCGTACCCTGCGAATTTCAGGAGGTCCGAGTTGTTCCAGGCATGCCCTGCAGAGAGCAGGAAGAAGAGGATGAAGAGGGTGCCGAACACCAACATCAGGGAACCGTTGAGCCTGAGCGTGCCCAGGAACATGAAGAAGCTGAAGATGCCCCAGAGGAACAGGTATGCGGAGATTGAGGCTGCCGTGGGTGCGGCGGCCGCTGCGCCCCACCCGAGACTGGGGATGATCTGGATGAAGACGAGGGAGATCCAGAAGAAGCCATAGAAGATGAAGGCGGTCATTCCGAAGGTATTGCCCTTCCTGAACTCGAAGGCTCCGGCGAAGATCTGGGCAAGTCCTCCGACGAAGAGGCCCATCGCCAGGACCACCGAATCCAGCGGGATGGTGCCCGCGTTTGCGAGGTTGAGTAGGACTGTGGTCATGCCGAAGGCCATGAGGCCGAGCGGTGCCGGGTTAGCCAGAAGCACGTCCGTCTTTGGCGGCTCGTTCTGAGCCATTGAAACGGCGGCTCCGACAGGCCGTATTTAGCTGATTCCCGAAGGCGTCAGGTTGGTGTAGAGGGAAGGGGCGACTTTCTACGGTTGCGGGTTCCACCCCCTGACGGAGGGACGGGGACCGTGCAGGCCTAGCGGAGCATCTCGGCCTGTATCAGTTCCGACAGCTTCTGGAAGTAGAGCCTCGTCGCCGTCGGCATCTCCGGGAGGTTGCGGTCAATCGCCTCCAGGACGTACTTGACGGCCCGCTTCGACGTCTTGAACTCGAACTTCATCGGAAGGATCGGGTCCTGGACGACGTCGATCGAATCGGCCAGGTAGCTCGGAGCGTCCACCTTCGCGTCGCTCGCGACCTTGTTGTACCAGCCCGCGAGGACCTCGGGGTCCAGCCCCAGCTTGACGTTCTCGATCTCCTGAAGGAGCCTGTTCAGCACGGTCATTTCCTCGTTGGGCAAGGCAGATGTCGACGGGGCTGAAATCGGTCTGCCGCGCTTAAAGAATCGGTGTGTAAACTTGTTGAGTTTCAGAGTGCACACTTGGGTGCTCCGTGATGACCCGCTCCTGCTCACGCCTTTGAAACCAGCTTCCTATGCACGATGGACTAATGGTGGGCTCGCGCGCGCGTCGCCCTTTGAACCTAAGGCAAAGATGAGTGTCAGGGCAAGAATGGGGCTCTTCCCGTTACCATTACTCCACTACCACCCTTTTCGACTTGCCCTCGTATCTCGGCAAGGTACCTTCCTTTACGAATTCAATCTTTGGCGCCAGGAAGATGAGGGTTCTGCGCACTTCGCTAGCTATCCTTTCTCTGAGTTCTGGCGTATCGGACACGGAACCCACCTCCACGGTTATCCGAAAGCCTTTGGGGCCGGTTCTGTCGACTTCCACGAGATAGTCGTTCACTTCAGGGAATCTGAACATGGCTTCCTGTATGGCGCTGGGCCAGATCTTCGCTCCCCTGTAGTGAATTACATCGTCCAGCCTCCCTGTGACCCACATGCAGCGGGGGAAGGCACTCCTTCCGCAGGCGCAATCGCCTTGGTCCAGCACCGTGAGGTCTCTCAGTCGATATCGAATTAGAGGCATGGCTTCTTTGGTCAGCGTAGTAACCACCATTTCTCCCTGTTCTCCCGGTCCGGCTGGTTCATTCGTTTCCGGGTCGATGACCTCAAGGTAGAAGTGGTCGGTCCAGAAGTGGAATCCGTTCTCGTACTCACATTCCTGCCCGCTCCCTGGCCCGAGCAGCTCAGTCGCGCCGTAGACATTCCTCGCTCCTCCGCCCTTCTTCTTTAGCCCGAACCCCTGCTCAATCCGCTGTCTCATCTGTTCCGTCCACACCTCGGCGCCCGGAATCGCGACTCTGATGGAACTCTCAGTTGGGTCGATTCCAATCTTTCGCATGCTTTCGAGC
>Ga0208563_1000182_pt1 | contig 65267 bp, 56 predicted proteins | sample June2015DPH_17_1_2_FD_184717 | JGI IMG/M metagenome (GOLD analysis project Ga0208563, IMG submission 184717) | Peatland microbial communities from SPRUCE experiment site at the Marcell Experimental Forest, Minnesota, USA - June2015DPH_17_150... | ecosystem: Environmental > Terrestrial > Soil >... | reverse complement strand
AGATGGAGGGAAGCGATGGGGCGGTGGGTCCGCCGGGGCCACAGCCGCCCGTAAACTCAACTGCCGCTTCGCCCCGTGGCACACAAAACCATGACCCAAACTGTTCCCCGTTTACTGTCACTTGGCCGTTTATCCCCGACAATTGTAGGAGCGAGCTTGCTCGCGATGGCAGAGGAGAAATCGCCTGCAAGCAGGCTCCTACATCATTCACCGAACGGTTTGAGTGCTTGCGAGCTGCATGAGTCCGGCTGAGGATTCATTCATGAGCCAAGGCCAAAGTAACCATGCCTGCTTCTCCCGCCACCCCACCGCCGCTGCCTCGGTCCAGTCCGAGTGAGCCCGGTGGCTCGCCACCCCGGACTGGACCTGCGACAACAGCTCTTCCATGGGTGTTGTCCTATAAAGCGCGAGGGTTGAAATGATGAAGAGCCGGCGGGTGCGATTGCTGATTGGCGGGGCGCTGGTCCTGCTCCTGGCGGATATTGTGGTTCTGCGGAACCAATTGATCCGATCAGCGGTCGCGTCCAGCCAGGCAGTCACCGAGGCCTGGCGGAATCTCCCCGAAGGAAAAAGACCGAAGGTCATCGAGACCGGAGAATACGTGCTGTACCTGCCGAGCGAGCTGGACCTGCAGAGCAGGCATCCCTTGCTCGTTGCACTGTCTCCCACGGCGGATGCCTGGGGCATGATCCGGGCTTGGCAACCGGTGGTCGAGAAGCACAAGTGGCTGCTGTATGCCTCGAAGACGTCTCGAAACGGAGTTCCTTACGCGGGCGTGGTTCCCCCGTTGATTGCGGCGATCAAATCAGTGGGCGCGGAATACCCCGTGGACAAATCCAGGATCGTTGCCACCGGACTATCCGGTGGCGGAATGGCCTCCCACTACCTCGCCTATCTGCATCCCGAGCTGTTCGCGGCGGTGATCATCAACACCGGGATGATGGCTGAAGATCAACCGACCTGGCCCCATCCGCCGCACGGCAAGATCGCGGTCTTCGTGGCGAGCCCGACGGATTTTCGTTATGAGCAGATGAAGAAGAACCGTCTGTTTCTGGAGAGCCTGGGCTGGAAGACTCATTGGATCGAATTCCCGGGAGGCCACATGCTTGCCCCCGGTGCCATTCTTGAGGAAGCCGCCCAGTGGCTGTCGCAGGAGCTTCAAAAAACGGCCACCGGTCATAGCGAAGGCTGGGGGACGGCGGGGAAGGAACAGGCGGGGAGCCAGCAGCGGAGGTTTGTCATCTATTAAATGACAAATATCTGACGACAGGCCCGGGAAGCGGGAGGGGGAAGGAGGGCCTGCCCTGGACGGCGGGGAAGGCGCAGGCGGGAGCAGGCAGCGGAGGTCGATGGCGCAGACGCAGTCGGTGCCGTCCTGCGTGGGCAGCCCGCCGAGTCCCCGGTGGCCGCAGGCCGTCTCCATCGCGGCGCGCAGGCCGCCGGTGGCTGGCCCCCATTCCGGGCATGGCCGGTTCACCACTTGTCAACTATTAGTTGACAAGTTATCCGGCGGGGTGGTGGAGAACCGAACGGTGAGGCAGCGGGCGGAGGAGAAACTGACCGCGGAGAAACGGATGGCGGATTCAGCGGGTCCGTCGCGGCGGGGAGCCAGCAGCGGAGGTTTGTCATCTATTAAATGACAAATATCTGACGACAGGCCCGGGAAGCGGGAGGGGGAAGGAGGGCCTGCCCTCGACAGCGGGAGAGGAGCGGGCGCGTGGCGGGCAGGGTAGGTTTGTCATCTATTAGATGACAAACCGTTGTTCAGGGAACGAAGGGTCCCTCGTGGCGTCCCGGAGCATGACCTGATTTCTTCCGCCGGCCTCCGGGGTGATGGGTCAGTTTGCTTGGACTGAACCGTCACTGTAGGTCGGGGTTTCTTGTCCCTCCATAGCCTTGGCGAAGGCGGAATCCCCGACAGAGTGATGTCGATGCGTATTGGTGTCGGGCATGAAGCCCGACCTACATAAACCGACCCACCGCCGCCGCCGGACGGGTTTGATGCGCGCCTTCAGCCGCGGCACATCTCGGACGCAGATTCGCTCCCGGTGACAACCCCCTTCAAGGACCACTTTTCCGCGGTCGCCGCCAACTACGCGCAATACCGGCCGCGCTAAACTCCTTCATCTGGCGTGCCTCAGCAAGACTAAGTTGCACGGACCCATTCACCCGGCTCCTCGCCGCCGGTTTCCACCGCCACGCCTCTGCAGGTGAAAAAAGGCAAAGGGGATAGCATGAACTCGCGTGTTCTCCGCTACGTCAGATCCCGGCCCCGGCGGCGGGCTTGCAGCCAGACGAGCAACAACAGCGCGCGTTCCGCATCGGGATAAGCCGTCTTAGCCACGATCAAAAGGTGCAGACGCTGGCGCGTGATGCCCAGGAGGCGGGCCAGTCGGACCTTTTCGCCGCGACGGTTGAGATGGCTTTCAACGGCGCGGGCCAGCTCGTTCCACAAAGGGGTATCGGGTCCCGGTCTCAAGGTCTGCCCCCGGCGCTGGCGCCGGGGGATTTTCGCCAGCCTGCGCGCTGCCTTGATCGATTCACGCGCCAGCGCGACGAGCGCCTCCGCCGGGAGATCGATGTACCAGCGCCGACCAACCATTTGTATGCTCATGACCGCCTTTCTGCACGCCCCTTGAATCGATGTCATCTATTAAATGACAAAGATGCGGCGGCAGGGATCGAGTAGCGCGTGTTCTGGACGGCGGGGGAAAAGCAGGCGGGGAGCCAGCAGCGGAGGTTTGTCATCTATTAAATGACAAATATCTGACGACAGGCCCGGGAAGCGGGAGGGGGAAGGAGGGCCTGCCCTCGACAGCGGGAGAGGAGCGGGCGCGTGGCGGGCAGGGTATTTGATCGGCGTGTTGCCTGTTGTGGCCAACTTTGGACTGGATTTTTCGGGAAGCGGATGACTTATTCCCGTTTCCCATTCCGCCAGGGTAGCTCAGTGGTAGAGCAGAGGACTCATAAGCCTTTGGTCGCGGGTTCGACTCCCGCCCCTGGCACCAGTCTTGATATGGCGTGAGTTTACCTATTGCGAGGATCCAACGGGCGCCACTATTTGGGATCGACCAACGATCTCGAACGCCGGCTCCAAGAACACAAAGCAGGAAAAACCCATTCCACGAGGCGTCTGCGCCGGGAGATCGAGCTGATCACAAGCCGGGAGTGTGCCTCGCTGGATGAGACCCGCGCTTGGGAACGTCAATTGAAGTCATGGGAAAACCACCGCAAGGTAGTGGCTTATTTCTGCCACTGATCCATGGCAGGTAGAACAGCCCCGCCGCTTCGGCGGAGTTGGTCGCGGGCTTGCTCGCGATGCAGTCGGAGTTCGACCCCCGCTCCTGGCACCAATCTCCGCCCGCGTGTCAGCGCATGGAGACGGGCCCCCCAACTCACAGCCCGTAGGTGAGCGTGCGGGCACCCGCGATGCCGGTCACCGTGATGGCGGTGGCTTGAGTGTAGGCGGCCGGATAGCTTTCGTCGGCCACGGTATTGAGCGTCTTGATGTAAGCCGAGGAGCCAACCAGATCGAGAAGAACCGCCGTGGACGTGCCGTTCACCAGAAAGTACTGATCGGCCGCCGCGGCGAGCTGGCGCATGTTGTTCAATATTGCCTTGTCCTGGGTGGCGACGCGCACTTTCTGGAACGCAGGAATGGCCATCGCGGCCAGCAGGCCGATAATGACAACGACAATCATGATTTCAACAAGGGTGAAGCCCTTGCTGGAACGAGGGACCTTATTCATAGAATTAGATCATATGAACTACCCCTAGCACGATGGCAGATATAGGTTAATTACCTCTGCCCATGTCCAGCAACCCTAATCCTGTTAGAGGGTCGTAAATTTGAGCGTGGTTCCGTGTCCCTGAACAGCCCGGTCCACACCTCGGCCTTGCGCTATGACTGGCGGTTTGAAGACACGCCTTGGCATCCGGTCTGGGCGTATCGCACGCAGAACCAGACTGTCTCCCGTACGCTCCTCCCCATGAATTCCTTCTCCGTCGGCTCAGAGTTCCGAAAAAAAGCCCCAACCGGAAGCGTTGGGGCTGAAATCGGAGACACTGGTCCTGACTCCTAGTCTTTGGAGGTTTTCCCTCCATGGTCGCCGATCAACACCCACTTGTCGCCCTGCTTCATCAGGATGTCCGTCCAGTTGCCGGACTCGGACTTCTCCTTGCCCTCGGTGCCCTTCGTGATCTGGGAGTAGTAGTAGTCGACGAACGCGAAGTCGCCGTGGATCTTGATGGCCACCGGCTTGATCTCGTAAAGCACGACGTCGTTCGTCTTGAAGTCGTGCTCGATCCATTTCCGAAGCTCGGCCTTGGTAGTGGGCAGGGGCGTCTGCTGATCCCACCCGACATAGTCGTCGTGGAAATAGGCGAGAAAACCTTCGAGGTTTTTGTCAGCGCCCAGCTTCCAGTACGTTTCAACATTCTTCCAGACTTCCTTCTGGGCGGCGGACCATTCCTGTGCGCGAGCCTGCGTCGCTGAACCGGCCAGCAAACAAACGGCGGCCAGGAACAGTCCCAGGTTTTTCATACGTTTCATCGATACTCCTTGGTTATTGGGGGTTGTTGTGCGTTTCCCCACCATTGCTGGTGGGGAAAGTGATGGGCTCCATGGGGCATCAGGAGCGAAAGCAGGACTTGATGTCAGGCGTCAGGGGTCAGCGGTCAGCGAGCTGAGAGGCACACCGGTAACACGGGTGGCCGGCAAAATCAAATGACCCGGCGACATCCGCCGCCGCGATCGAAGATCCAAAAAGCAATAGGAAAGACCAACGGGACTGCGCACTCGCTGATTTTCCTTCTTCGTTCTTCCCTCTTCAATCGCGGCCGCGGAGCGGCCGCCGGCGCAGCCAGGCCGCGGCCGAGAGACCCAGCAGCATCAAGACGGCGCCGTAGGTGGCGGGCTCGGGCACGGGTGTGATCTGGCCGGTGCTGCCGTAGGGAATCCACTTGGTGTCGGCACCGGTATAGGTGGGGGGATTGAAGACGATCTGTCCGAGGATGGTGTTGCCCGGGTTATTCTCGCTGTAGAAAAAGTCCACCGCGTCGGTCCAGTTCTGGATCGTGAGGGTGACGCCCGTGGTAATCGTCACATTATTCAAGATGTTCAGGATCGAGCTGCGGCTGGCGCCGAAATCGAGGATGGAGTTGGCGGTGACATTAAGGGAGCCGAAGGTGCTGCTGTAGCCGCCGAGATTGAGCGTGCCGCCGCTGAGCACGAGGGTGCCGGCCGAGAGGTTCATGGCGGCGCCCAAGGTGAGCGTGCCGGTGCCGGTCTTGGCGAAGGTGCCGGTGTCGCCGCTGGTGAACGAGCCGGAGAAGGTGGTGGAGGCGTTGCTGACGCCGGCCGTCAGGGTGCCGCTGCCGAGGGTAATGACTCCAGAGCCCGCCAGTGAGCCGATCGTATCGGAATAGTTGTTCAGGTTGAGGGTCGCCCCACTGGCAACCGTCACCGCCGTGCTCTTGGAAAGCGCGTTGTTAACGCCAAGCTGGAGTTTGCCCGCATTGATGTTGGTGGCGCCGGTGTAGGTGTTGACGCCGGAAAGGGTGAGGGTGCCGGTGCCGGTCTTCGTCAGGATGCCCGAACCGGAGATGACTCCGGAAAAGTTCGTGGAGGTATTATCGGCTCCGGTGGTCAACGTGCCGGTCCCGAGGGTGACATTGCCGGCGCCGGCGATAGAGCCGACCGTGTCGGACTTGCTGTTCAGGTCGAAGGTCGCGCCGCTGGCGACGGTCACGGCGGTGTTCGGCACGACACTGCTGGCACCCAGCTGGAGGATGCCGGCGTTGATGTTGGTGGCGCCGGTGTAGGTGTTGGCGCCGGAAAGCACGAGGGTGCCGGAGTCGGCCTTGGTCAGGGAGCCGGTGCCGGCGATGACGCCGCCGTAAGTGAGGGTGGTGCCGGAATTGACGTCGAGAGTGCCGCCGCCGGCGCCGAGGGTGACGCCGCGGTTGGCATTTAGCGTCATGTTGGCCGTGGTCTGCAGGGTGCCGTCATCAAGGGTAAGCTCATTGGCGGTGACCACGCCTGGCACGGTGCCGAGGTTGCTGTCGGCACTGATGTTGAGAATGCCGCCGGAGATCGTCGTGGCACCACCGTAGGTGTTGGCGCCTGACAGGGTCAGATTGCCGGCGCCGGTCTTCGTCAGGTTGCCGGTGCCGGAGATGACGCCGGAAAAGGTGGTCGAGGTACCATTGGCCCCGGCCGTCAAGGTGGCGGTGCCGAGGGTGACGCTGCCAGCGCCGGCGAGGGAGCCAATCGTGTCGGAATTATTGTTCAGGTTGAAGGTCGCGCCGCTGGCGACGGTCACGGCAGAGCTGCTGGAGATTGCGTTGGCGGCACCCAGCCGCACGGTGCCAACATTGATGTTGGTGGCGCCGGTGTAGGTGTTGGCGCCGGAGAGGGTCAGCGTGCCCGACCCGATCTTTTGCACGAAGCCCGATCCGGAAATGACCCCGGAGAAGGTGGTGGACGTGTTGGCGCCGCCCATCTGGAGGCTGGATCCGCTGGCTCCCAGAGTGATGCCGCCGGCACCGGCAATCGAGCCAACCGTGTCGGCAAAGCCGTTCAGGTCGAGGGTCGCACCGCTGGCCACGGTGACCGCAGTGGCGTTCGGAATCAGATTGGAGGCCCCCAGCCTAAGGGTGCCAGCATTGATGTTGGTGGCGCCGGTGTAGGTGTTGGAGCTGGAGATCACCAAGGTGCCGGTGCCGGTCTTGGTCAAGCCGACGGTGCCGCCGAGGATGGCGGAGATGGTGCCCGTGGTCGCGGCGACATTGATCGTGCCCGTGTTGGTGAGCGTGAGGGTGCCGGTACCGCCCAAGGTCACGGCGCCTTCCTCAAACGTGATCCCGCCCACGCCGGTAACCGTTCCGCTGACGGTGACCGTAAACGGGCCGGTGGCGTTGGTGCCCGCGGAGAAATCGGCAATGGCATTTCCGGCGCCGATGGCTGTACTCCAAGTCGTTGTCGTGTTCGTGCCCACACTGCTGGTGGACCAATTGGCGGTGGTGGATTGATCCCAGGTGCCAGCCGCGGTGGTGCCGCTGCTTGCCCCTGCGGTCGCGCCATTAGTGTCCCAATAAATGATCGTTTGTGCGCGAAGCGTTGCAGGTGCCAACAGCCCCGCCATTGAAACAAGCAGGCACGCACCCAACGCCGCGGGTGCAGCGAAAGCCAAGGCCTTCCATCCACCTCTCGTCAGGCCGACCAAGCGCCTTTCGCTTAGAATAAATTGCATGACGCATCATCACAGAAACGGGGATAATCCGATGTAGGTGTTAGTCCTCACATTCACGTCTATTAGAGCTCATCGCATTGTTGTTTTATAATTATTCACCAACAAGTTGGGACGGCTCCGATGCCCTATGCCCTTGTGTTACAGGCACGGTTGAGACAAAGGACGGAATTTGTGTTCCCGTCGTGTTGGAGAGAACGAGTCTCCAACAGGAAATTGGATGAGGTCGCTGCCTGGATCTGTCACGCAGCAGATCCGGCGTACCGCAGGTGCGCCAGTATTCTGGCGCGGGGCTACTTGATGGGACTCAGCCCCGCCCACGGAGTGAGCTTGTCCAGCGCAGGGACGATCGCGCGGCGGAGCTTGAGAAAATCCAACTCACCAGTCTGACGGTAGAGCACCGCGCCGTCCGCCCCGATCACCAGCGTGTGCGGCAGGGCGCCGGACCACTCCGGATCGAGCGCCGCCATCAGCGTGTACTTGTCGGTCTCGCCGAAAAGCAGATTGCGGGTCGAGGCGTGATGCTGCTGGAGGAACTTCAGGACCTTGTCCTTCTCGTCCGGGAACTGGGCCGCGACGGTGACCAGCTCGAAGTCGCGGTTGCGGTAGATCAGGTTGGTCTCGATTAACTGATCAAACTCCGCCACGCACGGCCCGCACCACGTCGCCCAGACATTCACCACCCGGATCTTGCCGGAATGGTTGGCGCGCAGCTCGCGCAGTGCCGCGGCATCGGCGGAGTCGAGCGCCACCGGCTCCTTGCGCACCTGCTCCCGCCACCGGCGGTTGGACTCGGCCTTCTCGGCCCACTTGATCGAGCAGCCGAAGACCCTGGTGACGGTCACCGGCGGCTCCCGGCCGGCGAGCAGCGCGTCTAGGGCGTTGCGGGTGTCGTGGTTCCTGGCCAGCGCTTCACGCTCGGAGTCATCGATGCGGCCCTGGAAACGCAGCCGGCGCGCCTCATCGAAGATGAAGACATGCGGCGTCGCGGCGGGACCGTACTGCCACGCCACGGTCTCGGTCGGGCCGTCGTCGAGGAAGGGATAGTTGAACTGCCGGTCGGCCGCGCGGAGCTGCATGGACTCGAACGTGTCGTCGAGGTCGGTGAAGCCCTGCTCATCGAGACGGACGGCGTCCGGATTGTTGGGGTTGATGGCGACGAAGGCCACGCCGCGTGGGCCGTAATCGGCGACCAGCTGCTTGATGCGTCCTTCGTAGGCCTGGGCCGTGGGGCAGTGGACGGAGGTGAAGACCACGACGAGGGCCTTCGCGGCGGCGAAATCCTTGAGCGAGTAGGTCCGCCCGTCGACGCCGGGCAGGCTGAAGTCGGGTGCGGGTGAGCCGAGGGGCAGCGTGGGGTGCTCCGTGGTTTCCATGGCGCGGAGGGCGGTCGCGAGCAGGAGGAAAGAGATCAGGATGGGGCGCATAAATTCATCAGATCATCGGTTGTCGCCGCGCAGTGGCGAGATCGGCGGGATGGCGGGTCGCGCCCGCAGCTTGTGCAGAAACACCAGCGTCAGCCGCGGCGACACCTGCTGCTGGCGGAAGGGCACGTAGCCCAGCCGCTGGTAGAGCCGCAAATTGCGTTCGCTGCGCTCACCGGTGAACAGCTCGTAGTGCGTGACGCCGGGAAAGGCAGCCTCGATCGCCGTCATGAGCGCCGTGCCCAGTCCCTGCCGCCGGAAGTTGGGGTGCACGATGAGCCGGCCGATCTGGCAGACGGAGCCCTCGCGCCGTCCGCGCACCGAACCAACGAGCCAGTTGTCCTGCCACGCCGCCAGGATGGTATGGGTGCGGAAATCCTCCCGCAGGCTCGCCAGCGTTTGCGTGAGGGGGGGAATGTTGAATTCCTGGTTCAATTCGGCCTCCTCGTGGAAACAGAGCTTCTGCAGGGCCAGCAATTCCGCCGCGCACTCCAGCGTGGCGGGGATGATGGGTAACGCTACCGTCGGGTTCATCGGCGCTGGCGGAACAGCAGACCGCTCCAGGCGGTGTCCACGGCGCAGACCTTGTAGTCGACCAGACCGGCCGCGAGGCAGGCGCCCCGGATATAGTTTTGCGACAGGTCGGTGGCCAGCGGGCCGCTTTTCTTCGGCGAAACAACCCACACCGGCATCCGGGCGCCAAGTTTGACCGTCCGGGCAAACCCTCGGTCAAACTCGCGATGCGTGCGGACGAACCACAGCGCGAGCCCCGTGGCTGCCATCACCCGGCCGGTGAGACGCGCCCCGGCGGGCAGCGCACCGAGCGTCGCCGCAAAGTCATCCGGCGCGCCGAGCAGCGCCACGTTCAGGTCGGATTTGATGCCGAGTTTCCTGGGCAGCGGCGTGCCCGAGTAACCGGCCATCGCGCCCACCGGCGTGGCGGGCACCGCGGAAGTCGCTGCGGGCGGCCGGGCCAGCGCGTGCGCGAGCACCGGTCTGATTCTTTCCCAGGTCGTGTACGGCGCGAACGGCACCTTGGCGCGCACTCCGGCCACCTTTTCCGGCACACCGCCGACAAAAACGAGGGGCACGGCCCGGGTCGCCTTTGCGCCGAGCAAAATGAGGGCGACATCGCGTCCCTGCGACGGCAGACGGTCGAGCGAGATGACGATGGCCTTCGGTGGTTTTCGGCGAAGGGCGCGAAACAAGACCGGCCACGGCGGCAACCCGGCGTCGACCGCGCAACCAAGCGCCTGCAACCGCTTCGCATGCCCCTTCACCTCTGCCGCGTGCCAGTGAATGAGTCTGACCAACGGCTTCATGCCGGGGTGGAGGATGTGGATATGGGGGCGAGCGGGAGGCGGCCGTAGGAGTGCAGCGTGAGCAGGGTCTGCAAGGTGAGCACGCCTTTCCACTCCAGTTCCGCCTGCGGCCAGTCCTCCGGGAAGATCCCAAACCAGTTCCAGTTGGGCGGCCAGGCCCCCTCGGCGTCTTGCCGGCCAATGACGAAATCGAGATTGGCGGACAGCGTGTCGCTGAGGAGGGGCTCCATCAGGGAATCGACGCGCGGCGCCAGCATCAACGGTTGCAGGCCGTAGCCGGCCCACGCCTGTGGGTCGCGCGCCACGATGACCGGTCCGGCCCAGCGCACATACTCCATCGCCCCTTCGCGCAGGGTGGCAGGGACAAACGGGGTTTCGGCCAGGTGGAGCAGGCAGAGCAGATCGTGCATTTCCGGTTCCTCGGGCAGGGCCTCGACGAGCTTTTCGACGCGGGCGGTGATCTCGGCCAGAAATCCGGCGTCCGCCACCGCGCGGTAATGCCAGAGGTGCGCGACGAGTTCCACGCCGGGGTTGGTGGTGAAGCCGCGTTCGCCCGGCCCCTTCCACGTCCACCACGGGGCATGCGGCCAGTCGTTGACGGCGGGAGGCACGGCGGGCCAACGATCGAGTTCGCGGTCGAATGCGGTCTGCGTCCAGCGCACGGCGGCGCGCACCATGGGATCCTCGGCGGGCAGGCCCAGCTGGCGCAGGTGTTGAAAGGCCACGGAGGTTGCCAGGGCCGACGAGGCGGGCAGGCGGAGATCGGGTTCAAGGGCACGGCCGAAGCCGCCGTTGTTATTTTGGAAAGCCGCAAGCGCGGCGCGGGCCTCGGCGGCGGGCACGCCTCCAAAATGGAAACGGTAGAGGGCGCGCTCGAGCGGCCGGGCGCGGGTCAGCAAAAAGTCCCGGGCTTTCGAGAAGGATTCTGGGGTCAGCATCATGGGGGGATGTAAAAGCAGCGATCAGTGTTCTAAGGGGTGGGGAGGGCGTGGTCGACTCTGATGTTGGCGGACTTGCAGGCTGTAAAATCGGCTGGCCCCGGGCTCCCGACTCCGGAATCCTTGCCGCCGTGACCTACGATCTCGTTGTTCTCGCCGCGGGCATGGGCAACCGCTTTGGCGGTTTGAAACAGATCGAGCCCGTCGGTCCCGGCGGCGAGCTCGTCGTTGAATATTCCGTCCACGACGCGCGCCGCGCCGGGTTCGACCGCGTGGTGCTCGTGATCCGGCGCGACATCGAGCAGGCATTTCGTGCGGCGGTCGGCCGCCGGCTGGAGGCGCGGATGGACGTGGCCTATGCATTTCAGGAGCTGGGCAACCTGCCGCTGCCGTATGCCCCGCCGCCGGATCGGGCGAAGCCGTGGGGCACCGGCCAGGCGGTGCTGGCGGCCGAGCCGGCGGTGCGCGGGCCCTTCGCGGTCATCAACGCTGACGATTTCTACGGCGCCTCGGCCTACCGGACGCTGGCAGGACATTTTCGCGACGCGGGCGCGATGGAAGCGGCGCAGGGCAAGCCGGTGTACGCGCTGGTGGGCTACCCGCTGCGCCAGACCCTTTCGGAGCACGGCGCCGTCAACCGCGGAGTGTGCGTGACCGACGCCGCCGGCCGGCTGACCGGCATCGACGAGGTGATGAAAATCGAGCGCACGCCGGACGGCCGGGCGCGGCATCCGCTGGCGTGGGGGGAGTGGCGCCAGCTCAGCGGCGACGAGATTGTCTCCATGACCTTCTTCGGCTTCACGCCCGTGTTCTTCGGCCAGTTGCGCGGACTCTTCGTGGATTTCCTGGGGAAGTACGGCCGCAGCGAGACGGCGGAGTTTTATCTGCCGGTGGCGGTCGGTGAACTTCTGCAGGCCGGTTACGCCGAGATGCGCCTGCTCAAGAGTGACGATGCCTGGTTTGGCGTGACCTACCGCCAGGACGTGCCGGCGGCACGCGCCGCGCTCCGGCGGCTGATCGACCAGGGCGTGTATCCCGAACGACTGTGAGCAGCTGGCGCGGGCGACGAAGCCGTTGTCCGGCGGCCTTGGTACAAAAAAAGCGGAGCCGCCCAACCCGGTGCGATGGCGGACTTATTGCTTCTCAGGCTCGAACAGCTTGAGCGAGTCCCTGAATTTCCGGGTGTTGGGTGGCAGCTCCTCGCTTTGTGGGCGACCGCGATCTGGCAAGCCCGCCGGCCACTGCCGCTTGGGGGGCTTTCGCGGGGGATCCAGCAGCGGGGTTGAATCGCGCGCTCAGACCGAATCCACGAAGATCAGCACGCCCGTGGCGTTATCGTGTCCACCGCGGGCGTTAACAAGATCGATGATCTCCTTCAGGCCGTCCGCCGGGTTCGCCGCGTTGGCCAGCAACAGGGCCAGCTCAGGCTCCCGGACGAAGCGGGTGATACCGTCACTGCACAACAGGAGGCGGTCGTCGGCCTTTAACGGTCGCATCAGCAGATCGGCTTCCGGCGAGGAGGACTGGCCGATGCAGCGGGTCAGCGCATTCCGCGTGCGGGCATTCAGGAAGATGGCGACGCCATGCCCGTGCCGCGCCTTGATCTCGTTTTCCAGTGTATGATCGAGGGTGAGTTTTTCGAGAATGCCGTCGCGCCAAAGATAGCAGCCCGAGTCGCCAACGTGCGCCAGGTGCAGCCGCTTGTGGTACAGCCGCACCACGGTGAGCGTAGTCCCGATGCCAAAGGTGGCGTCGATGATCTTCCCCAAGCTGGCCACGCGCTGGCTGATGGTATCGAAGAGCGGCTGAAAATCCCAGTCGTCGCTGGCGGACTGCGTACGCGCGAGGGCGAGCAGTTGCGCGATGGCTTCCTCAGCCGCCTGCGCCCCGCCGGCCAACCCCCCGATGCCGTCCGCGACGGCGTAGAGCTGCAGCTCCTCGTCGAGGAGAAAGCGGTCCTCGTTTTCTTCGCGGACCTTGCCGATGTCGCTTAAAGCGGCGGTACGGATGCGCATGAATGAAGCGGACAAGCTAGCGGAGCCTGTTTCAAACGAAAGGCTTAAATCTCTCCGCGCGGTTTTCCCTCGTAATCCGTTGATAATCCTGCTTCGGCAGGCACTCGAGGAAAAGGCGGCCGTAGGTCTTGGCGAGCACGCGCGAGTCGAGAATCGTCACGAGGCCGCGGTCGGTCTGCGTGCGGATGAGGCGGCCGATGCCCTGGCGGAACTTCACGAGTGCCTCGGGCAGGGTGAGCTCGTTAAAGGGGTTGCCGCCGCGCTCGCGGATCCACTCGGCCCGGGCTTCCGCCACGGGATGCGTGGGCACCTCGAAGGGCAGTCGCGTGATGACGACCTGGGAAAGCGCGTCGCCCGGCACGTCGACGCCCGACCAGAAACTGTCGGTGCCGAAAAGGACCGCGTTGCCGGCCGCGCGCATGCGACGGGCGAGCTCGGTGCGCGAGGCGTCCGCTCCCTGCAGGAAGAAGGGCCGGCGGTGCCGCGCCAAGACGGCCTCCAGCGCGTCGGCGCACTGGCGCATGTCGTGGTAGCTCGTGAAGAGCACGAGCGATCCGCCCTTCACGCGGAGGAGGCAGAACTCGAGGTAGTCGATCAGGGCGTCAATGGCGAGGCGGGCGTCGGCGGGCGAGGGGAGCGGGATGTCGGCGGCCACGTAGACGCGCAGATGGCGCTCGTAGTCAAAGGGCGAGGCGACCATCACGGCGCGCGCGTCTTCCGCGCCGACGCGCTGCTGAAACGGCTCGATTTGGCCGCCCATCGCGAGCGTGGCGCTGGTGAAAACGACCGAGGTCTGGCGCCGCAGCAGATGCTCGCGCAGGTACGGCGCGACGTCGATCGGGGCGGTGCGCAGGGTGACGATCTGGCCCTTGCGGCCGGACCGTTCGAGCCAGTGCACGTGGTCCTCGGCGCTCAGGCCGAGGAACTGGCGGAAGCCCGTGCGGTAGGTGGTCAGCCGGCTGCGCTGCTCGAGCAGCTCGTCGCGATCACGACCCTCGTCGAAACGGTCGGCGAGCGAGCCGACGGCCTTGCTGAGCGCGAGCAGCGGGGCGTCGAGCCACGGCTCGGCAAAACCCGCTTCGCGCAGCCGGACGATGGACTGCTTGGCGAGCAGGCTCTCGCGCAGGAACCCGAAAAACTGCTCCGCGGCCTCCAGCGCGTCCTCGACCAGCTGCTTCTCCCTCGCGCCGCCGAGCCGGTGGAGCAGGCCGCGTTTTTTCTGCGGATTCCAGAGGTATTTCAGCAGGCGGTCGGTGCCGTAGCTGCTCAACCGCAGGCCGAAATGCTCGGTGGCCACCTCGGGCACGGTCTGCGCCTCGTCGAGCACCACGAAGTCGTCGGGGAACAGCACGCCGCGCGTGCCGCCCTTCTCGGCGGCGCCGCCGGCGTTGACGTGGGTGAAGAGCAGGCTGTGGTTGACGATGATGACCTGCGCGTGCCGCAGCCGGGCGCGGGCCCGCTGGTAGAAACAATGTCCGCCGGCGCAGTTCTTGTGGCTGCAGGTGGAGGAATCGGCGTTGACGGCCTCCCAGACTTCGGGCGACGGCGCCGGACTGAGTTCGTGGCGCAGGCCCTCGGGGGACTCCTTCGCCCAGGCGGCGATACGCTGGAGTTCCTCCTGCTCGGCAGTCGGAAAGAGCTCGTGGCGGGCCTGCAGGGCGTGCGCGAGGCGCGTGGTGCAGAGGTAGTTGGCTTTGCCGACGAGCACGGCCGACTTGAACTTCGCGTAGGGACGGAGCGCTTCGACCGACTCGAACAGGCGCCGGCAGAGCGGCAGGTCCTTCGTCTCGATCTGCTCCTGCAGGGAGATGGTGTGCGTCGAGACGATCATCTGCCGCGATTGATCCATCGCGTGGATGATGCCGGGCACGAGGTAGGCGATGCTCTTGCCCACGCCGGTGCCGGCCTCGAAGAGCAGCACCTCGTCGTCACGCAGGGCCGCGGCCACGGCCCGGGCCATCTGCTCTTGCTGCGGACGGTGTTCGAGATGGAGCACGCCGTGCAGCCACCCTTGTTCCGCGAACGCTTCCGCCGCCAGTGCAGGCGCATGGCTGACCCCGACAGGGTCGGGGCTGACGGGTGACGGAACGGAGCCGGGGTCGTCGCGGAGTCCGATCATGGGGTGAGATTGAGACTGACCAGCAAGGGATTTCGGGACCCGCAGTGCAATTGGATTTGCGCTTTGCCGCCGGGCCAAAAAGGTTGTGGCGCGATGAGTGAGCGTACCACCTCAGCGGCCTGGATCGAAGACCTGGTGAATTTCCTGCATGCGCAGCCGGGAGTCACCGCCGTGCGGGTGGATCCGACCGGGAAAAAACTGGCAGTGGCGACGCTGGGCGGCGACATCGACCTTGCGGCGGTCGAGGCGCGGCTGACCGAGGCGATCACGGCCATCGAGGCGCGGTTCGATGCCAGCGCCCAAAGCGGCGCGGCCACCGTGCCGCGGGGTTTCGTGCTGCGGCGGGTGGGCGAGGCGACGGAAGTCGCCAAGGAGACCTGCGCCACGGCGCCGACCTTCTGGCGCTGGCGCGAGTTCGCCTGGCCCGAGGTCGAGCCGGTCGAGGCGCCGCCCCTCCCGGAATGGAAGCCGCTCGCCGCGCGGGCGGCCGCCTGCGGCGGGCTGGGCCTGACGGCGTTCATCGGCGGCCATTTCTGGGGCGAGGCCACCTGGCTCATGCGCGCCCTGTACCTCGTGGCGCTCATCGCCGGCGGCTGGGACGCCGCGAAGGCCACGTGGGAAAACGTGCGCAGCGCCAAGCTCGACATCCATTTCCTCATGCTGGCGGTGGCGGCGGGCGCGATGGCCATCGGGGCGTGGGGCGAGGCCACGCTGCTGCTCTTTCTGTTCTCGGCCTCCGGCGCGATGGAGGAGTTTGCGCTCGACCGCACGCACCGCGAGGTGAGCGCGCTGCTCAAGGCCTCGCCCAAGCAGGCCACGCTCGTGCGGCCCGACGGCAGCCAGCGGCTCGTGCCCATCGAGGAGGTCGGCCTCGGCGACCGGGTGTTCGTGAAGCCGGGCGAGCTGTTTCCCGCGGATGGCGACGTGGTCAAAGGCAGAACCGCCAGCGACGAGTCGACCCTCACGGGCGAGGCGCAGCCGGTCGAGAAAAGCCCGGGCGAGCCGGTGTTCAGCGGCACGCTCAACCTGTGGGGCGCGGTGGAGGTCATCGTGCGGCGCCGGCCCTCCGAGAGCACGCTGCAGAAGATCATCCGGCTCATCCAGACCGCGCAGAAGCTCAAGGCGCCAAGCGAGCGGTTCACGGACAGGTTCGGTGCGAAGTACACGTTCTTTGTCCTCGGCCTGACCGCGGCGATGTTTTTCGTGTGGTGGCTGGGCTTTCACCTGCCGCCCTTTGACAACACGGCGGAACGCACCTCGGCCTTTTACCGCACCATGACGCTGCTGGTCGTGGCCAGCCCGTGCGCGCTGGTGCTTTCGATTCCCTCGGCGATCCTCGCCGCCATCGCCTGGGGCGCGCGCAACGGCATCCTCTTCCGCGGCGGCGCCGCCATCGAAAAACTGGCGGAGGTGGATCTCGTGGCGCTGGACAAGACCGGCACACTGACCACCGGCGAGCTGGTTGTTGTCGGCTGCGAAAGTTTTCCGCCGGGCCGGGAGCAGGAGGTCATCGAGCTGGCCTGCGCGCTCGAGATGAATTCGCAGCATCCCATCGCGCGCGCGATCACCCATTACGGCAAAACACACGGCGTGCGCGAACTGCCGGTCGAGGAGTTTGAGTCGCTCACCGGCCAGGGATTGCGGGGCCGGCACGACGGCGCCTCGGTGTTGCTCGGTCGCCGCGAACTGCTCGAGGAGGGGCCGCTGGCCGGGTGGGCGAAGCAACTGCCGCCCGCCGCCGCCGAGCTGACCGAGGTGTGGGTGCTGGCCAAAGGGCTCATCGGCCGGGTGCTGCTGCGCGACGAGATCCGCACGCAGTCGCGCGACGTGCTGGCCCGGCTGCGCGCCGGCGGCATCCGGACCGTCATGCTCACCGGCGACCGCAGCCATGCCGCCGAGGCGGTGGCGCGCGAGCTCGGTATCGACGAGGTGAAGGCAGGCCTCACGCCCGAGGACAAGGTCGCGGCCATCCAGGCGTTCCGCGCGCAGGGACACAAGGTGGCCATGGTCGGCGACGGCGTGAACGACGCGCCGAGCCTCGCCGCGGCTTACGTGTCGATCGCGATGGGGGCCCGCGGCAGCGACGCCGCGCTCGAGCAGAGCGAGGTCATCCTGATGAACGACCGCATCGACAATTTTCTCGCGGCCCAGCGGCTCAGCCGCCGCGCGCGGAGGATCATTCGGCAGAACCTCGCGGTTTCCCTTGGGGTGGTCGTGGTCATGGTACTGGCAGCGGGAGCGGGCGTCGTGCCGCTCACGGTCGGCGTCTTCGCCCACGAGGGCAGCACGGTGGCGGTGTGTATGAACAGCCTGCGCCTGCTGCTGGGAAAGAACGGATGAATCGGTCGACGGCGAACTCCATGTAGGAAGCCCGCTTGCCCGTTCGACAAGCTCAGGGCCCCGAGCCTGTCGAGGGGCGGGCGAATCCGCAATTATCGCGCGCAAGCGCGCTTCCTACACCTAAGAGACAATTCGAAGCCCCCGCAGACATTGGAGGGGCGTGATCTCGCCTGCGCCCGTTTCGACTTCGGCTCGGCGGGAGCCTCGCCCTCCCTCCCGGGCGAGCGCGTCGCGTGGAGGGCGGACCTCCCGGTCCGCCGCCGGGTTTTTGCGGGAAGCCCGCCGGGGACGACGCGCCCAGCCATCACGCGGTGATCCACACGTGGTCGCCGATGCGCACCTCCTCGAACAGCTCCACCAGATCGAGGTTGCGCATGAGCACGCAGCCGGCGCTCTGCGGTGTGCCGAGGCGATCCTCGTGATTGGCGCCGTGGATATAAATGTAGCGGTCGTGGGAATCGACCTCGCCACCCAGGTTCACACCCGGTTCGAGCCCCCGCAGCCACAGGATGCGGGTGGTGATGAGGTTGGAGCGGTTTTCCTCCGCGCTGAATTCGCTGAAGTGCCGGCCGGTCGGCACCCGGCCCTTGAAAACCATGCCCGGAGGCTGCCCGTGGCCGATTTTCTCGGCGATGTCATGCAGTCCAAGGGGCGTGCCCAGCGAGCCTTTCACATTGGCCGGCGGCCGGCGCGAGGAGGAAATGACAAAAGCGCGGACCAGTTCGCCCGCCCGATAGAACTGCATGGTCTGGGTGCCGAGGTGGATGGCCAGCAGCTGGTTTGCGGGCTTGATTCCCAGCGCCGCGCACTTTTGCATGACCTGTTGGACCGGAGCATTCACTGTGAACACCAACCTATATCGAGTCGGCATCGTCGGCGCCACGGGCGCAGTCGGTCAAGAGCTGTTTCGACTGCTGTTGGAGCGCAATTTCCCCATGGCCGAACTGAGGCTGTTCGCCTCGGCGCGGTCGGCGGGCAGGGTCATGGAGCGCGCCGGCAAGAAATACCCGGTGAAGGAGGCCACGCCGGTGATTTTCGACGAACTCGACGTGGCGTTTTTCAGCGCCGGCGGTCCGACGGCCCGCGCCCTGGCGCCGGCGGCGGTGAAGGCCGGCTGCCTCGTGCTCGACAAGAGCTCGGCGTTCCGCATGGACCCCGCCGTGCCGCTGGTCATGCCGGAGATCAACGCGCCGGCGATCCGCCGCCACCGGGGCATCATCGCGAGCCCCAACTGCTCGACGACCGTGACGCTCATGGGCCTGTATCCGCTGCATCGCGCGTTTGGTCTCAAGCGCTACATCGCCGCCACCTACCAGTCGGTATCGGGCACGGGCGTCGCCGCGGTGCGCGAGCTTGACGCGCAGACGCATGCCTGGGCGAAGGGCGAGCCGCTGCCGCGCCAGGTTTATCCGTACCAGATCGCGTTCAACGTCATCCCGCAGGTCGACACGTTCGGCGCCAACGGCTACACCGGCGAGGAGAACAAGATGGCGGCCGAAAGCCGCAAGATTCTCGAAATGCCCGATCTCCCCGTTTCGGCGACCTGCGTGCGCGTGCCGGTGGTGCGCGCCCATTCGGTGGCGGTCAACGCCGAGTTCGAGCAGCCCGTCGACCTCGACGTCGCGCGGGCCGCCATCGTTGCGTTCCCCGGCGTCGAGCTGCTCGACGAGCCCGCGCAAAGCCGTTATCCGACGCCGCTGGCCTATAGCGAGCAGGTGAAGTGCGGCGTGGGTCGCCTGCGCCTCGACACCGCCCTCGACAACGGCCTGGCGTTCTGGGTGAGCGGCGACAACCTCTGGAAGGGCGCCGCGCTCAACTCCATCCAGATCGCCGAGCTGATGCACCGCGAGGGACTGCTCAAGCCCAAGGCCTGAGCCGGGAAGAGAAAATTGAACATCGACTACTCGCGCATCTGCGACTGTTACGACGCCAACCCCGACCGCCACCTCATCGCGGTCGATGCGGAGATCTCGTGCCTCTTACAGCGCAGCGGGCGCGGTCGCGCCGTGCACGTTCTTGACCTCGGGTGCGGCACCGGCAATTGGCTCGCGGTCCAGACGAGGGCCCTGGCGTCATCGGCGATCGAATGGCATGGCCTGGACGCTTCGCCCGACATGCTCCGCGTGGTGCGCGCCAAGGTGCCGGCGGCGCGGCTCGTCGAGGGCCGGGCGGAAAACCTGCCCTATCGCGATGGCGAGTTCGATTTCGTGGCGGTCAACTTCGCCTTCCATCATTTCGGCGACAAAGACGCGGCGCTCGATGAAATCGTGCGCGTGCTCGCGGCAGGCGGCAGCGTGCGGATGAACAACCTTGCGGCGGAATCTGCGGACCGTTGGTGGGTGTATCGCTATTTCCCGGCAGCGATTGCGATCGATCGCTCCAGGTTCTGGCCGGTCGACTGCATCGTCACCGGGCTGGCAGCGCGCGGCGTCCCGAGCGAAGTCGCCTTCACCCTCGACGACCGGCCGGCGCGCCTCGCCGCCCGGATCGAAGAGGCCCGCCGACGCGACATCAGCCAACTCCATCTGATCACCGAGGAGGAATACCGCGAGGGGCTCGCAGCGATGGCACAGGAACTCCAGGCAAATCCCGACGCGGAGATCGCCAAGGGCATTCCCCTCTATTCCCTTCTTGGACGCAAACGGTGACTCCGCGTGCTCCCCCAAGGGGCGGTAACGCCCTCTGAACTGCCACCGGCGCGACGACGGCCCGAATAAATCCTTGTTCCGCCGTATCACGCCTGCTTATCTCCACCCCCGGCCCGGACGGCTAGCTCAGTGGTTAGAGCATCTCGTTTACACCGAGGGGGTCGGGGGTTCGAGTCCCTCGCCGTCCACCAGCCTTCGCGCGCAGCCTAGCGGAGCGTGAAGGCTGTCCTCCGTAGCCTCGAGCCCGTCGAGAGGCGAAGGAGGACAACTCATACCGCTGCGTGCTTCGGCTGGCAGGCCAGCCGGTTCCCTTTTCCACCCCCAACCAACCACCTCCCATGCGACACACGATCTCGGTCCTCGTCGAAAACAAATTCGGCGTGCTGGCGCGCATCGCCGGCATGTTCTCCGGCCGCGGCTTCAACATCGATACGCTGAACGTCGCCCCGACGCACGACGCGTCGCTCTCGCGGATGACCGTCGTCCTCAAGGGCGACGACTCCGCCCTCGACCTCTGCATCAAGCAGCTCCGCAAATTGATCAACATCGTCAACGTCACCGACTTCAAGGAGGGCCAGGCGGTCAGCCGCGAACTCGTGCTGGTGAAGATCAAGGCGGACGGCAAAACGCGCCCCGAGATCATGCAGATCTGCGACATCTTCCGGGCGAAAATCGTCAATGTCGCCCACCGGGACGTGATTGTCGAAGTCACCGGCGACGAGGGGAAGGTCACCGCCTTTCTCGGTCTCATCGAGCCTTTTGGCATCCTCGAACTCACCCGCACGGGCCAGCTCGCGCTCAAGCGCCTGAATTCAACGTGACCCGTGAACGAACAACCCTGAACTGATTTTTCCATCATGCCTGCCAAAGTCTACACCGACAAGGACGCCGATCTCGGCGTATTCGCGAACAAAACCCTGGCCGTGCTCGGCTACGGGTCGCAGGGCCACGCCCACGCCCTCAATCTGAAGGACAGCGGCTGCCCTGTGATCATCGGCCTCTATCCCGGCTCGAAGTCCCGGGAGGTCGCGCAGCAGCACGGGTTTGAGGTGGTCGACACCGGCGAGGCCGTGCGCCGCGCCGACGTCATCATGGTCGGCCTGCCCGACATGAAGCAGGCCGGCGTCTACGCGCAGGACATCGCGCCCAATCTTGCGCCGGGCAAGTGCCTGCTTTTCTCGCACGGTCTCAGCATCCATTTCGGTCTCATCAAGCCGCCCCAGGACGTCGACATCATCATGGTCGCGCCCAAAGGCCCCGGCCACATGGTGCGCCGCCTCTACACCGAGGGCAAAGGCATGCCGTCGCTCATCGCGGTGTTCCAGGACAAGTCGGGGCAGGCCAAAAAATTCGCGCTCGCCTGGGCCAAGGGCATCGGCTCGACCCGCGCCGGCGTGCTCCAGACCACGTTCAAGGAGGAGGCCGAGACCGATCTATTCGGCGAGCAGGCGGTGCTCTGCGGCGGCGCCAGCGCCCTCGTGCAGGCGGGCTTCGAGACGCTGGTCGAGGCCGGCTACCAGCCCGAGATGGCGTACTTCGAGTGCCTCCACGAATTAAAGCTCATCTGCGACCTGATGTACGAAAGCGGCATCGCCGGCATGCGCTTCTCCGTCTCTGAAACCGCCAAGTACGGCGACGTCACCCGCGGCCCGCGCATCATCAACCGGCGGACCAAGGCCGAGATGAAGAAGATCCTGAAGGAGATCCAGTCCGGCAAGTTCACCCGGGAGTGGGTCAAGGAATACCAGGGCGGCTTGAAGAACTACCACCGGCTGCTCAAGGCCGGCGAAAAACACCTCATCGAGAAGACCGGCCAGCGGCTCCGCGCGATGATGCCCTGGATGACGAAAAAGAACATCAAGGGCGTCCAGGCCGCCTATTAGGGAAGAATTTAGAAGCTAGGAGATAGAATTCAGAAGCCATCTAATTCCAGCTCCTAGCTCCTAGATACTAAATGCTTTCGTGACCAAGCTCATCATCGCCACCCGCAAGAGTCCGCTGGCGCTCGCCCAGGCGAAGCTGGTCGCCGCCCAGTTGCGGAGGCACTTCCCGGACGCCGCGTGTGAACTGCTCAAGGTCGTGACCACCGGCGACCGCAAGCTCGAGTGGTCGCTGGAGAAGCAGGGCGGCAAGGGGCTCTTCATCGCCGAACTGGAGCAGGCGCTGCTGCGCGGCGAGGCGCACGCGGCCGTGCACAGCTCGAAAGACCTGCCCAACGAGCTGACCAGCGGTCTGGTCATCGCCGGTTATCTGCCGCGCGAGGATCCGCGCGACGTGCTCGTGCTGCGTGCGGGCGTGCGGACGCCGCTGACCATCGCCACCAGCAGCCCGCGGCGGCGGCTGCAGATCGCCCGGATGTATCCGGGTGCGGCGTTCACCGAGATCCGCGGCAACGTGGACACGCGCCTGAAGAAGATCGCGGCGGGCGCGGCCGACGCCACGGTTCTCGCGGCCGCGGGGCTCAAGCGGCTGGGATTCGAGTCGTGGCCCGGCGTGGAGTTTCGGTTTCTGGATTTCAAGCAGATGGTGCCGGCGGTGGGGCAGGGCGCCATCGCCGTGCAGTGCCGCCTGGAGGACGCGCCATTCCTGGCCCCGGCGCTCGACGCCGCGACCGCGCGGCAACTCGGCCTCGAGCGAACCCTGCAGGGCCGGCTCGGGGGAGGCTGCCAGCTTGCATTCGCGGCGCATGCGACCCCCGATACGCTGTACGTTTTCCACGAAAAGACCGGGCCGCGCCGCCTGCCGCTCTCCCCGGACGATTTTGACCAGCCGGCGAACGCGGTGGAACGGATTTTGAAGACACTGGGATTGGCGGATCAATGAAGGGCCGGCGGATCCTCGCGGGAGTCCTCGGGCTGGCGGGGCTGGTCGGCGCCGGCATGGCGGTCATCACTTGGTCCGAGCCCGACGGCGGACGGTGGATGTTCGCCGCCTTTGCCGCGCTGTTCGGCGTGCTGACCTACGCCGTCGTTCGGCCGGCGAAGCCGCGGGAGCCTGCACCGACGCGGTTTGTGCCCACGTGGTTTTTCGATGGCGCGATCCTCGTTTCGGCCGTCCTGATCCTCCTCGTCATCGCCTCCTGCATCTTCGGCCGGAAGCCGTGACGAGGAGGTTTCCGCCTGAATCGCACTGTACCGTGAGAATCCGGTGGCGCGGCGGCGGAGAGCCGCGCGGCAGGGCCTCCTTCTTCCGGCGATTGCTCATGGGGTGGGTTGCGCCTGGCCGGAGCGGGCCTGCAGGGCTTGCAGCTTGGCGGCCCAGCGTTGCGCGTCGGCGGTCCGCCCGAGGCCTTGCGCAACGAGGATGCGGAGTTCGTAGAATTCCGGCTCGTCGTCCTTGATCGCGATGGCCCGCCGGAGATGCCCCTCGGCCTCGGGGTACTGGCCGCGCGTATATTCGGCGCGCGCGAGGAAGCTCAGATAGTAGGGATTCCGGAGCCGGTAACCCTCCACCTTCTTTACCAACTTGGCCGCCTGCTTGAGCTGGCCGGTCTGGGCGTAGAGGTCCGCGAGGCTGCTGAGCGCCGCGAGTTCCGTGGAGTCCTCCCGCAGGGCTCGCTCCAGGCAGTCGTGGGCGCCCGCGAGGTCGCCCGCCAGCCGCAGGGCGGAACCTTTGTTGGCCCACACAAAGGCGGCAGTGGAGTCAGCCGCCAGCGCGCGGTCGAACAACGCCTGCGCGTCCGCGGCGGCGCCTTCCGCCAGCCGCGCCACGCCCAGGTTGTTGTAGAAGTGGGTGAAGGCGCGTGCGTCGGATATCACCTTGGCCGTTGCGACGGGGGCTTGGCGTTCAGCGGTGGGCAGCGGGTCGAGCTCGAATTGCTCCACCCCCGCCCAGACTCGGACATTCAAATGCCGGATTTCGGTGACGAGATTGCCGAACCGGTCCCACCGGGGGTACGTGTTGACCTCGCAAAACCTGGCGGTGAGGCCGTACGCGCGGGCGACGGCCACCGCCAGCAGGGAGAACGAGAGGCAGTTGCCCCGGCGTCGTCGGTAGGTCTCGCGGGCGGAGTAGTTGCCGCCCTTTTCGTAGACAAATTGCAGGCCCTGTTCTCCCAGAATGGCGGTGATGATCTGGTTGAGGCGGGCTGATTTGATGGCGCGGGCGTCAATGCGCGCGGAAAAGAAACGTTGCATCTCGTCGTCGAGCGCCAGCAGCTCCCGGTCGTCGGCGGGGAACGCGAAGGGCGCGGCATGCACGGCTGGCGGCGGTCCCGCGAATGCATCCGTGCCTGCCTGCTCGCCGGGGGCCGGCCCGGCCGCGCCCAGGGCTCCTGCGATGCAGCCCACGCCGCGGATCAACGCGGAGAGCCGGGCCCAACCATGGCGCCGCCCCGGCCTGCGCCGGAAGAACGCCGTCCAACCGACAGCGCCGTCCCGCAAAGGCTGCGCGCCGCGGCAAATCCGGGCGCCAGCCGGGGTGCAACGCGCCGGCGGGCGGTTCCGGTGACCCGTGGCAGAAGGCGATAGGGAGGATGGCAGACCGGATGACATGAAGCTCGGTTGCCCAAAGCGGCCCCGGGCTCAAACACTATACGCCGCGACCCGGCAGGTTCCAGCCAGATGCTGTTTGGGTGAATGGAAAGGCGGCAATCTTGGGCCGTCACGGACAAGCCGGCATGGATTACCAGTATTCCTCGACGTGGATCGTGCCGGCCACCTTGCCTTGGTCGGGCTTGAATCCGCGCGCCAGCAGCAATTCCTTAACGGCCCGGATCATGTCCGGATTCCCGCAGAGAAAGACATCGGCCCGCTCCGGATCGAGCGGCACGCCGCTGAGCAAATCGACGATGCCTTTCTCGAGCAGGGTCTGGACCCAGCCGGTGTGGCCGCGGAAATGCGGATCCTCGTGAGGGTAGGTGATCGACGGAATGTAGGTGAAGTTGGGCCGGATGCGGGCGAGGCTTTCCAGTTCCCCGCGGTAGCCCAGATCCCAGCTGTAGCGCGCGCCGTGGAGCACCACGACGGGTCGCTGGGTTTCGCTCACGAGCAGCGTGCGCAGCATCGACATGTAGGGCGCCAGGCCGGTGCCGGTGGCGACGAGGATCAGCGCCTTGCCGGGGGCAACGCGATCAAGGGTGAACATCCCGGTGGCTTTGGGTCCCAGGAAGAGCCGGCCGCCGTAGGGCAGGGCGAACAGGCGCGGAGTGAGCTGGCCGCTCGTGATCAACGTGACATAAAATTCCACGTAGTGCTTTTCCACGCTGGACGAGGCGATGCTGTAGGCGCGTTTGATCAGCTTGTCGGGCTCGGCCGGCGGCTCCTCGTCGTCCGCCTCGGGCACCCGGGCCTCGCGCCCCAACAGACCGAGCACGGCAAACTGGCCCGGCTTGAAATCGAAGAGCGGGGCGTCGGGTTGGACGCGCATGATCTGCAGCTGGGCGTTGATCTCCTCGCGGCCGGCGAGAACGGCGTTGTAGCTGGTGGTTTCCGGTGTGCTCATGGGATTGCTTCCAGACCCTGGCTCAGTCCCAGATCGGTCGCCAGTTTTTCGGGTATTTCGTGAGCTCGTTGAGCCGGCTCATCTCGCCGGCGTCGAGCCGGTAGCCCGCGGCCCCGAGTGATTCGCGGAGCTGGTCGGCGTGGTTGGCGCCGACGATCGGCGCCGTGATCACCGGATTGGTCAGCAGCCACGCCAGGGCGGTCTGGCCGGTCGTCTTGTTGTGCGCCCGCCCGATCGCGGCGAGCGCATCGATGACGGCCCAGCCGTGCTCATTCAGGTAGTTTTCCGTCACGGCCTTGGCGCGGGCGCCGGCCGGCGGCGGCACGCCGCGGCGGTATTTGCCAGTGAGGAAACCGCCCGCCATCGGTGAATACGGAATCACGCCGAGCTGATGGTGCCGGCAGAGCGGCATGGCCTCGATCTCGAAGCCCGCGCGCTCCATCAAGTTGTATTCCGGCTGATAGCTGTCGAAACGCGCGTAGCCATGCCGGTCGCTCTTCCAGAGCGCCTCCATCAACCGCCACGCGGGATAGTTGGAGGCGCCGAGATAGCGCACCTTGCCGGCGCGCACGAGGTCGTCGAGCGCGCCCAGCGTCTCGTCGATGGGCGTCGCCAGATCGGCCCAGTGGCATTGGTAGAGGTCGAGGTAGTCGGTCTGCAGGCGGCGCAGCGAATCCTCGCAGCAGCGGAGCACGCGGGAACGCGAGAGGCCCTCGCCGTTGGGGCCCTCCCACATCTTGCCCCGCACCTTGGTGGCCAGCACCACGTCGGCCCGGCCGCCGCGCGCCTTCAGCCAGCGGCCGATGATTTCCTCCGTCACCCCGCCTCCCGCCAGCCCGGCGGCGTGCCACGTGGTGTAGATGTCGGCGGTGTCGATGAAATTCCCGCCGGCTTCCCGGTATGCGTCCATGACGGCAAACGACGCGGCTTCATCCGCCGTCCAGCCAAATTGCATCGTGCCGAGGCAGAGTTCGGAGACCTTGAGGCCGGTGCGGCCGAGATTGCGATAGTCCATGGCAGTAACAGTTAGGAGGAATGGCGCGCTTTGCCAGCCGGACTTGAGCGGCCGGGCCGGCGCCTTGCCGCCCGCAACCGGCGCGCGAAACGATAAAAGAACTTTGCATGAGGGCGGCGGAGTGGATTTTAATCCCGCTTCCGCGTTTCCACCAACGCCTCCACCTTTTTGCAATGACCCAGGGCATCGTCTATCTCGTCGGCGCCGGGCCGGGCGACCTCGGCCTCGTGACCCTCCGCGCGAAGGAGCTCATCGCCTCCGCCGACGTGGTCGTTTACGACTACCTCGTCCACCCCGACATGCTGGCGTGGTGCCGGGCGGAATGCGAAAAGATCTGCGTCGGCAATCCGCCGCAACTGCACGCGCTGCCGCAGGAGGAGATCGAGGCGTTGCTGGTGGCCCGGGCGAAGGCCGGCCGGCGCGTGGTGCGCCTCAAGGGCGGCGATCCCTTTGTCTTCGGCCGGGGCGGCGAGGAGGTGCGCCGGCTCGCCGCCGCCGGCATCCCGTTCGAGGTCGTGCCGGGCGTCACGGCCGCCCTCGCCGCGGGTGCCTACGCCGGCATTCCGCTGGCGCAATGCAACACCAGCTCGTCGCTCATCTTTCTCACCGGCCATGAGGACCCGGAGAAGCACACCCTCGCGGTCGACTGGCGCCAGTACGGGGCGCTGGCCAACGCCACGCTGGCCGTCTACATGGGCATGGATAACCTGCGCCTCATCCTTTCCGAACTCATGGCCGGCGGACTGGCCCCCGACACCCCCGCCGCCGCCGTGCAGTGGGCCTCGCTCGGCCGCCAGCGCAGCGTGGCCGCCACCGCCGCGACCCTCGCCGACCTGGTCGAGGCGCGCAAACTCGGCGCGCCCGCCATCATCCTGATCGGCGAGGAGGTGCGCCACCACGCGGTGATCGACTGGTTTGAGCAGCTGCCCCTCTTCGGCCGCCGCGTCGCCGTCACCCGCGCCCGCGACCAGACCGGCGAGCTGCGTCGCAAGCTCGAGGATCTCGGCGCCGAGGTGCTCGAGCTGCCGCTCGTCGAGATCAAGCCGTTCACGGACCGCGAGACGACGGTCGATATTTTTACCGAGGTCGGGCACTACGACTGGCTGGTGTTCACGAGCGCCAACGGCGTCCGTCATTTTTTCGACCTGTTTCTCAAGGCGTTCCGGGATATCCGCGCCCTCGGCGTGATGCGCATTGCGTGCGTCGGCGAAGCCACAGCCCGGGCCGTGCGCGCCCTCCACCTCGAGGTCGAGATCTGTCCGGAGACCGCGACTGCCGAGGCGCTGGCCGACGCGTTGATCGCCACCAGCAGCCTCGACAACGGCAAGGTGCTGGTCGTCACCGGAAACCTCAACCGCGACACCCTGGTAAAAAAACTCGAGCAGGCCCGGGCCATCGTCGACCGCATCCAGGTCTACGAGAACGTCCGGACCGACCTCACCGGGAACCCCGCGGCCGGGGAATTCCGCGAGCGCGGCGCGGACGCGATCCTGTTCGCCAGTTCCTCGGCGGCGCAGGCCTTCGCCGCGCAGGCGGCGGCGCTGCAACTGGCCCCGGGAGCGAAGCGCCCCTTCGCCGGCAGCATCGGCCCGATCACCAGCGAAGCGATGCGCCAGGCCGGCCTGCCGGTAGATTTCGAGGCGAAGGAGGCGACGCTGGATGCGTTCGTCACCGCGTTGCTTATAAAGCTGGCGAGCGGATGAGGGACATCGCGCCTGAAAGGATGATATCATGATCAACGGTATCCGGTTGAAAGTCTGCGGGCTCACGTCGCTGGTCGACGCGGAGCTGGCTGACCGCGCCGGGGCGGATTACCTGGGCTTTGTGCTGTACGCGAAGTCGCCGCGGCACGTGACGCTGGCGCGGTTCCGCGCCATGGCGGCGCGCCTGCCGGATCGCAAGAAGGTGGCCGTGATGGTGGAGCCCTCCGCCGCCGGACTGGTTGAGGCCATGGCGGCGGGTTTCGATTTCGCCCAAGTGCATTTCCGCCACGATCACTCACCGGCCGTGGTTGCGGCCTGGGCTGCAGCGATCGGGCCGGGGCGTCTCTGGCTCGCCCCGAAACTTCCGCCGGAGGCCGATGTGCCGGCGGCGCTGCTCCCGCTGGTGGCCACCTTCCTCTTCGACGCCTTTCACGCCGAGAAATTCGGCGGGTCGGGACAGACCGCGGACTGGACGAAGTTCCGCCACCACCGTGAGGCGCATCCGGAGAAGACGTGGATTCTCGCCGGCGGATTGAATCCGGAAAACATCACTGTCGCGCTCAAGGCGACGGGCGCCCGCCATGTCGACGTGAACAGCGGCATTGAGGCCTCGCCGGGCGTGAAAGACCCGGCGAGGCTCGCGACGTTTGTCGCGCGGCTGGCGGAGAACCGGATTTGACTTCGCGCCGTGAGGTGGAGCCCGCACTCCGTGCGGGCTGGCAAACCTAGGCCAGCGATAGCCCGCACGGAGTGCGGGCTCCACCATCGCCAACTGAATTATTCCGGCTCAATGCTTCTTCCGCGAGTGCTCGCGGATGGCACGGATTTCCTCCGGCGGGAGGCCGAGGAATTCGAGGAAGCGCTGGTGGTACTCGGGATCGGTCCGCTCAGCGGTAGCCGGCCTTTTGCAGCGCTTCCAGCGTGCGGATGGGGGTTGGCGGATCCAGATACTGGGCGAGGAACGTGTAGATTTTGACGCGAATCTGCTTGGCGAGCTTCGTGTCGATCCGGTCGAAGCTGTGCCCGCCGGGCGCGTTCTGGAAAACCTCGTAGTCGAATTTCTTCCCCGCGGCCTTCAGGGCGTCGATCAGCTTCTGGACCTCGAGCACGTACACATCGTCGTCGTTCGTGTTGGTGTGGATGAGCAGCGGCGTCTGCAATTTGTCGACGTGCGTTACCGGTGAGCGCCGGAGGTATTCGTTGACGTCCTCGTTGACCGTCTTGCCGATGTGATACGGCGCCGCGAACTCCTTGCGGTACTCTTCGTCCTGATAGCCGAGCCGCGCCACCAGGTCGCTCACCGGCACGCCGGCGAACGCGACCTTGTAATCCTGCGGGTGCTCGAAAATCTCCATCAAGGCAATCAGGCCGCCGTGGCTCCAGCCGACGATGCCGACGCGCGCGGCGTCGATGAAGTCGTAGTTTTCAACCATCCAGTCGCGCGCGGCGTGGACATCTCCGATTTCGAGCCCGCCGTAATCGATCTGCCGGTAAAAGCCCTCGCCGTAGCCGGTGCTCCCGCGATATTCGGGCGCCACCACGACGTAGCCCTGGGCCATCATTTCCCGGATGATGTGCGTGTGGTAGGTGGTGAAATCCGCGTGCACCCCGCCGTGCGGCAGCACGATCAACGGCGCCTTTTTGCTGCGGTCGAGCTGGCGCGGCAGGAAAACGTACGACCAGAACTTGACCGGGTTGGTCGCGCCCATCGCGGTCGGATTTTTCGGGTGCGCCGGCGGGGGACCGACCATGAACACCTTGTCGATCACGGCGACGTCGCCCACCTTGTCGTACCAGAGCACATCGTCGACCGCCTTCTCCAGCGCGTCGACCCGCTGGTTGAGGGCGTCGAATCGGGATTCCAGCTCGGAGGGCTTGGCGGGGTTACCCGCGGGCGCATCCTGCGCGGCGACGGGCCGTGAGGCGAGCGCGCCGGCAGCCAACGCCGCCGAAAACAGCCACCGGGCGAGGCAAGTTGCTCGTGAGTTCATGCCGCGACAGATACGCCGCCGAGCCGCCGAGGGGAAGCTGGATTTCGATGACTGGGGCGCGCCGGGGCGCATGGGGATCACGCCCGCTGAAAAGAACTGGATCGCCACGGGCCGGTTGCGCCGGCCCTCGCGATGACAGGCGGGGCGGGTAAGCGCGCAGGCTTGTCACGCCCGCTCCATCGCCGCGCCGGTCACGCCGGGCGCAGGTCGGTCTTCGCGATGGGCAGCGTGCGGATGCGCTGGCCGGTGGCGGCGAAGATGGCGTTGCACACCGCGGGGATCGCCGGCGGCAGGGCGGGTTCGCCCAGACCGGTGGGCGGATGGTCGGTCTTGAGGAAATGGACCTCCACCGGCGGCGCCTCGGTGAAGCGCAGGAGTGGATAGGTGTCGAAGTTGGCCTGCTGCGTGCGGCCGCGGTCGATGGTGACCTCCTGCAGCCAGGCCGAGCTGAGGCCGTCGATGACCGAGCCCTGCACTTGGTTGAGGGCGCCGCTGGGATTGACGATCGTGCTGCCCACGTCGGCCGCCACCCATACCTTGTGCACCTTGAGCGTGCCGCCGCCGTCGACGCTCACCTCCGCCACCTCGGCGAAATAGCCGCGGTGGCTGAAGTGAAAGGCCACGCCCAGTCCGCTGCCTTTCGGAACCGTCCGGCCCCAGCCGGATTTTTCGGCGACAAGCTGCAGCACGCCGCGCATGCGGCCGGCGTCGTAGCCGCCGCGGCCGTTCGGATAAGACACGAAACGCGGCTCGCCCAGCAGATCGAGGCGGAACTGAAGCGGATCCTTGATGGCCGCGTTAGCCAGCTCGTCGATGAAGGACTGCATCACCCAGGCGATGGCGTTGCTGCCGGGCGCCCGCAGCGGCCCTGTCGGCACTCCGAGCGGCATGAAGGTGGTCTCGAGCTTGAAGTTCGGCACGAAGTAGGCCGGGAACTCGCTGTCGGAAAGGCCGGCGCTGTCGGCGGCATGTTCGCCCTGACCGAAGGTCACGAAGTGGTTCTGCCACGCGACCAGTCTGCCGGCCGCGTCGACACCGCCCTTGAAAAAGTGGAAACCAGCGGGCCGGTAGAAGTCGTGCTGCAGGTCGTCCTCTCGCGTCCAGAGCAGCTTTACGGGAGCGCCGGCGGTCTTCGCGATCCACGCGGCCTCGACCATGTAGTCGTTCAGGAGTCGCCGGCCGAACCCGCCGCCCACGCGCGTCATGTGAATGGTGATGTCGCCTTCGGGAAGGCCCAGCGTGTGCGCAACGAGCTGGCGGCCGGGCTGCGGGTTCTGGGTGGGCGCCCAAATCTCGAGTTTGCCGTCGTGGAAATGCGCCGTGCAGTTCTGCGGCTCCAGGTTGACGTGCGCGAGAAACGGATAGGAGTAGGCGGCCTCGACGACCTTGGCGGCGCCTTGCAGCGCGGCGGCAACGTCGCCGTCGTTCCGCAGGGTCCTGGCACCGGGCTGCGGCGCAAGTTCGGCGGCGCGCCGGGCGAAGCCCTCGCTGCTTTGCTCGTTCGTCTGGCCCTCATTCCAGGTCACGCGGAGCTGCTGCCGGGCGCTGCGCGCGGCCCACCACGTGTCGGCGACGATGGCCACGCCGCCGAGGAGGCCGTGGAGATCGCTGCCGCCCTCCACGACGAACGCCTGGCGCACGCCGGGCATGGCCTTGACGCGGTCGAGGTTGGCGCTGGCGACCTTGCCGCCGAAGACGGGGCATTTTTCAAACACGGCGTAGAGCATGCCCGGCACCTGCACATCGATGCCGAACAGGGGCTTGCCCGTGACAATCGCGGGATTGTCGACGCCGGACACCGGCTGGCCGATGATTTTGTAGTCTTTGGGATCCTTCAGCTGGACCGAGTGCAGGTCGGGCGCGGGCAGGGTGGAGGCCTTGGCGACAAGCTGGCCATAGGCGAGCTTGCGGCCGCTGGGCCGGTGATACACGGCGCCGGAGGAGGCGTAACATTCCGATTCCGGCACGCTCCAGGTCTGGGCGGCGGCGCTCACCAGCATCTGCCGGCCGGCCGCCCCGACGCGGCGCAGTTCGTCCCAGTTGTTGGGCGTCGCCGTGCTGCCGCCGGCGAACTGCCCGCCATATTTCTGCGGATCACTGAGCGCCTGCTCGATCTTTACGTTCTTCCAGTCGACGTCGAGTTCCTCGGCGATGAGCATGGGCATCGAGGTTTTCACGCCCTGCCCGATCTCGGGATTTTTGGCGATGAGCGTCACCACGCCGTCAGGCGTGATGCGGATGAAGGCGTTGGGCGCAAATTCGGCCGCGGCTTCATCCGCGGCGGCGGCGAACACCCTCGCGCCGCTTTTCAGATAAAAGCCCAGCAGCAATCCGCCCCCGGCGAGACCGGAGACGTGCAGGAAGGATCGGCGGTCCATGACGAAGGTCGGGTTGTTCATGGTGCCTCCTTATTTGCCGGCCGCGAGGGTCGCGGCGTGGTGGATGGCTTCGCGGATGCGGAGGTAGGTGCCGCAGCGGCAGAGATTGCCGGCCATGGCGTCGTCGATGTCCGCGTCCGTGGGATTGGGGTTGCCGGCGAGCAGCGCGGCGGCGGTCATGATCTGGCCGGCCTGGCAGTAGCCGCACTGGGGTACGTCGTGCTCGCACCAGGCCCGCTGCAACGGGTGGGAGCCGTCCGCCGAGAGGCCCTCGATCGTCGTGATCCTCATGCGGGCGACCGTGGACACGGCCGTCATGCAGGAGCGCGTGGGTACGCCGTTGAGGTGGACGGCGCAGGCGCCGCACTGGCCGATGCCGCAGCCGAATTTCGTTCCCTTGAGGTCCAGCAGATCCCGCAAGACCCAGAGCAGAGGCATGTCGGGGGGCGCCTCCACCGGGCGAGACTGCCCGTTGATGTTCAGTTTGAATGAGGACATGATGCGAAGCAGGCCAAGGAGCGGGTGCGCTGGAGTGCGGCAAAGATGCTCGCGCGCCCCTGCCAGTCAAACGGCCGGCGAAAAAAATACCGGCGGCTTATTTCGCGGCGCTGCGCCGCACGACCCAGTCGATGATGGCGGCGTCGTTGTGCTCGTGGCGCCAGGCGAGGCTCAGGAACTCGGCCGGATGGATGTCGTGGGTCTTGAAGAATTTCCGGTCGCCGCCGCAGCAATACATGAGCGATGGCGGCAGTTCGCCGCGGAGCTTGGCCTTGGTCTTCGGGATGATGCGCGGCAGCCACTCGATACCGCGCACGGTGTCGGTCTTGGCGGGCATCTTCGCCTCGTCGAGCACGGCGGCCGATGCCTTGCCGTCCTGCGCGTTGAGGAAGTAGTCGCGGCGCACGAGCTCGATGGCGAGCGCGGTATTCCAGGTCGGCTCGCCGCCGGAGGTGAAGTCCTCCGCATAATCGTAGAGATACTGGGCGGTGAGGCCGTTGGCGGCGAGGAAGGCCAGCTCGTCCGCGGTAAAGTAAGTGTTCGCATCGCGCTGGCCCCGGGCGTAGAGCCGGCCGGCCTTTTCCCACAGCGCGTGGAGTTTCTCGGCAGAATCGTAGTGTTTCATGGGCGCTCATTGAAACGCGGAAACGCGAAGACGCAAACCGGCCGCCCGGACCGCAGCGCTTTGGCGCAGTGGCGGTAACACGCCCGGCCTCGCGCCAGGTCGTAAAGCCGCCAAGATCTCAAGGCTCGTTGTGTTTGCATCCTGGCGCCGGTTCATCCAAGAACGGGCGCCAAAAAAACCACATCGCAACAAGGAGAACCATGTCGACCCACACCTGCCCCTGGTGGCTCGGTTATCTGCTGGTGACGCCGCTGCGCCGCCTGATCGAAAACCCCGCCGCCCGCCTGGCGCCGTACGTGCGGGAGGGCATGCTTGTGCTGGAGCCCGGTCCCGGCATGGGGTTCTTCACGCTGGAGCTGGCCCGGCTGGTCGGTCCGGGCGGCCGCGTGGTGGCCGTGGATCTGCAGGAAAAGATGCTCGCCGCTTTGCGCCGGCGCGCCCAACGGGCGGGGCTGGCCGACCGCATCGATGCCCGGTGCTGCCCTGCCGACGACTTGGGGATCGGCGATCTGGCGGGCCAAGTCGATCTCGTCGTGCTCTTCCACATGCTGCACGAGGTCTCCGACCAGAACCGGTTTCTGCGGGCGATTCATGCGGCGCTCAAGCTTGGCGGCGGCGTGTTGATCGTCGAACCCCGCGGGCATGTGTCGGCGGAAGCGTTTCAAGCCTCCCTGGCCCTGGCGAAGACGATTGGATTTGAAATCGCCGAGCCTGCACAAGGGCGGGAACTCCGCGCGCTGCTTCGGCGTCCGGCGGCTTGATAACCATCACCTGTCTCGATACAAATCCCGGCGATCAATCGATTGCCCCGTGGAAATGAAGATCTGAAAACCGCTATGGCCGTTTCCAGGGTCAGACTTCGGTCAGCGCGTTCCCCATGAAAACATCCCGTTACCTTCCCATCCTCATATTTATCTTCTGGGCCCCCTTGGCGTCGGGTCAGCATTACCTCGCCGTCAAGGATGGCGACAAGACGCGGATCGTCGTGGCGGCAAGGGGCACCGAACCTTTGGTGCAAAACGGGGGCAAGCTGGAGGTGGTCCATGCCACAAGCTTTGCCTTGGCCGAGGGCGGCGAGTACCTGCCGCTTTACGTCGCCGTCCGCCACCCGCGGGTGATGACGTCCTCGGCGACGTTAAATTACACCGGCGATGTGAACAAGGAGTTCCACCTCAACTGCGAACTCGAGACGGCCTATTCGTTGGAGAACGTCTTTCTGGTCATCTTCCTGAATCAGACGGGGGAAAAGAGCATCTTTCTCTGGGAGGTGGGCCGGCTCGAACCCCGGCACCCGACCCAGGTCAGCGTGGTGGTGCCCATGCAGATGAACAATGAGCCGGGGAACTACCAACTTTACCTCTTCTCGGGCGGGCGCGAGCTCTTCCACACCATGATGCCCATCGGCCTCATGGATGCGGCGCTCAATCGGATGGTTCGCGAGCGCATCAAGGATGTCCAGAACTCGCCCGTAACACCAATCTTGGGTCCGGCGCCGGAGTATCCGGCCGCACTCTCCAAAAAAGGGATCGAAGGAAGCGCCACACTCTCGTTCACCATCGACACCAATGGCAGCGTCTCCGACCCGGCGGTGGTCGAGGCCAGCCAGCCTGAATTCGGCGAGGCCGCCCTGGCGGTGATCCGCCAATGGCGCTTCCTGCCCAGGGTGAAAAACGGCCAGCCGGTGCGGGCCCGGGCCGAGATGCCCTTCATGTTTTCCGCGCCCAAGGAAAAGTAGGGCGCAGCCAGGCGGTACTTATTCTTTTACAGAAGATCGCAAAGGACGCAGCGCAGCCTTTCCCTCCGTGGCTTCTGTGCCGGCCTTCGTGCCCTTCGTATTCTTCGTGGTGCGATTGATCGTGGCGCGCCTGATGACGAAGCAGATATACTGACGTTGAAACGTCGCTTGGACCGTGGCTGCAGACCGGCCTTGACCAGCGCCCGCCTTTGCGGTTCGCCTGAAGCGCAGCAGTCCCTCCCGGGGCGGTAGCTCAATGGACAGAGCATCGGTCTTCGAAACCGAGGGTTGCGGGTTCGAGCCCCGCCCGCCCCGCCACTTTTCTTTCGGGATGCACCTTTGCCGTCTATATGTCCGCTATTAAGGTTTTGGGTGAAGCAGCCTGAAAAAAGCTGAAGCAGCGCGAAGATCAGGCACTTAGGAGAGCGATGTGAAGAATGCGGCTCCCCGACATATGTCCGCTTTTGATCCGGGTGTAAGTCATTGGCCTGTGGAGAAAGGCATCATGATTAGCGGACAAATGCCAGCGACGATGCGGAAACAGGTCCAAGGGGAAAATCGCCCGCGCGGCCTCTTCCAGTCGCAATAAGCCGAGGCGCTGCAGCGGGCCTGCAAGCGGCATTCAACGGGCGTGCGCGGCCAAAAATCAGAGGCGCAACGGACCCCCCAGCTTCAGGGCGGCGGCATTTTTTTGAACGCCTGCGCCACCATATTAGTGCCGGTGCCTTCGGGAAGGCGAGTAGCATGCTTTCTTCCAAACCTCTCGATGGCCTTCTCGATCTGTTGTAAGAACGGCACGCGCAGCGGTTCAGGGAGAGCCTCATGCCACGACGCTATATACTCCTTAACAAAATTGACCCGATCCTCTCGGTTGAAAAGTTCGCCATGATGCCATCCCAACAAGGCGGCGGGATGATTCTCTAGCTTTTCGACCGGTACGCCGATGTCCTTTGCTGCCATATTCAGGGTTCTCAATATTTCAGGTTGAAGAAACTCGCCGTAGATATCACTGAAGCGGCTTCGCGGGCGGATTTTACCTTCGACTTGCCGCGAAGGATCCAAATAAGGACGCTTCGGACGAAAGCCGATCATTAGCCACCTTTGATTGATGTTATGTGCGCGACAGAGGGCATCGCCAGCTGCCCAGGGAAGAGGGACATGACCAAATTCATATTTGGCTAGGTTTTCTCGGCTCAGCCCAGCTTTGAATGCAAAAGCTGTTTGGGAGAGAAGCATTGTCTCCCTGAACTGCCGCAATCGCGCACCGATTTGCTTTTCGCTGCTAGGAACTGGCGTCCGGCGTGCCACGTGGCGAGCAGAACGCCATGCGGGCAGAGTTGCAATAAAGCTTGCCAGACGAACGCTTTCGTTCTTCTGTTCAACCGTGGATAAATCCACTGCCATCATCAAATCGGCTCTCGCGGTGCGCCGGTGGCGCTATTTGGACCTGGCTAAGGATGTCGGGCTGGCAGAAGGCACCGTCCAAAACATCTGCTGCGGAACCAGCACATCACGCCGGGGCCGAGCCAAGATTGAGGCTACGCTCGGCGTCCCAATCTGGCCTCCCCATGTTGCCGCACCCTACCGTAGGAGCACCTCGGATTCGCGCATACTGTTTTTGGCCCAGCTGGCGAAGGAATTTCGCCGCACTGAGGCCCACATCACACGCCTACTTAATGGCGAGAAAAACAGTCCCATGCGCGGTCACCTGCTCTACCGCCAGCGTGAGTTGATTGAACTAGCCAACGCCGCCCGTTCTTCGGCCGCGCCACCAGGCAAACTCAACTTATCTGCAGCCCGAAAAACTGCAGGTCTTCATGGAATGAGCGTTGAAAACCCGGCCTCCGAGAGAAATAGGGGGCCGGGTTCCCCTGCTTCTTTCCCTCGACCAGCTGCGCATCATTGAAGCCAATTCCGAAGGCCGCAAACCGACGCGCACGGCCTCCACAATCTAAACCAGAAATCCGTCACTTATGAACATCATCGCCGATATTGAAATCCTGGTTGGGAAATCCCGATCCACTGAAAAAGAGCTGGTCAAACTTAGGAAGTCCAAAGAGCAACTGGCGGCGAAAGGAGCCGACGCCAAGAATCTCGCTGCCGGATCGGCTATGGACGCCAGCGCGATCGATGCCCTGGCCGCCTCGTTATCACAAAATCGCCGGTTGTGTGAGGATCTGGCAGAGCAGATCCTCATGCACGAAATGTCCCGGAAGTACCTCTGCGAGTTGTTACGAAACCGCTCGGTGGAGGTGTTGGGCCGCGCCCGCGACCGATTCAACCTTTTCTCTGCAGCGGTGAAGGGCGAGCTCCAGAATCGCCTCGCCCCATTTCTCCCCCCACTGAGCTACCGCCGGGAGATACCGTCATCGGATTTGCTTCCGCTCGAAGCCAGCAGGGCGTTGCTTCTCGCGATGGAGGCGCGTGTCATGCAGCTCAAAGACGATCCCGTCGCTGTGGCCGAGTTCTATTGCGCCAAATATCAGGCGCTCCTCGATGCCTGCACCGCGGCGGAACGTGGGCTCGGGATTCGATCTCCCAATCCCCAGGTCGTGGCCTAAAAGGGCGGTAACCCCGGCTTTTCCGCCATGGATCTTGAGGTCAGGATCAAGGCATTCCTTGAGGGCAACGGCATCACCCTCACGGATACTCAGCTGCAGCAGCTGAATGCCACGCTCAAGGACACGACGACGTCGTCGCGCCAGGGCGCAGCACCAGCCCTGGCAGAGCTCGGTGGCGAAGGTAAGGCGCTCACCGAAAGCATGCGTAATACCACCCGCGCTTCGTTCGAGTTCGGCGAGGTCCTGCGGGGCATGGAGCGCGGCGGCCTCGGTGGCGCGATGGAGGCGATGCGCGGCCTGCGTGGACTCTTCCGCACGCTCGGCCCGGAAATGGTGGCCGCCTCCGGCATCATGGCCCCGGCGATCGCCGTCGTCGCGGTGGCGGTGGTAGAGTTGAACCGGCGCGCGAAGGAGAATCAGCAGGAGATGCAGCGCATCTGGACCGGCTCCGCCGATCGCGCCCGAGAATACAAGGCGGCGGTCGACGCGATCGACAAGGCGGCGGAGAAATTCGCGCAGGATTTCACCGCCGATCTGGATGCCATCAACGAGCGGATGAAGGCGAACATCGAGCTCACGGAAGAGGCCACCAAGCATTACGACGAACTGCGTGCGGCCGGAAAGGAACGGGCCACGGCAGAGGCTGAGCTCGCTGAGAAGACGGAGCTCGCCAATCCCAACCTGACGCCGGAGCAGCGGCAGGCCATCAAGGACAAGTACGCCAGCGGAAAGGCAGAGACGCAGCTGGGCTCCGAGGCGAACGAACTCATCAATCGGGGCCTGAACGCCAAGTTGACCATCCAGAAGGCCGACCAGGACATCGCCGCGGCCAGCGAGACCGCGCGGGCGGCGCAGCTGCAGATCGATGAGGCCAAGCGGGCGGCTGACGAGAAGATTTCCAATGCCGCAGCCGCTCATGAAGCGGGTGACACGCCGGAGCGCGTCTTGGCACTGCAGAATGAGGCGAAGGAGGCGCGGCATCAATATGAGGAGCTCAGCACCAAGCTAGCGCCGGACCTGAATAAGGCGGCCGAAATCATCGCCACGGCGGAGAAGAGCAAAGAATCCGCCCGCACCGCGATGGAGGGCATCCCGGACCGCGCTGCCGCCATTGAGGCCCGAGCCAAGGCGGGGGTGCTCGATGAGGATGAGCAGCGGCGGAAGGGCGCCGAGCAATTGTCCGGGAAGGTCGCCAGCGACGCCGCCGAGGTGGCAGCGCTGCAAAAGCAGCTGGACGAATCCAGCGCGGCCCGGCTGAGCAGCGGCCGGCTGACGACGCCGGGAGAATTTGCGGCAAACGATAAGCTCCAGCAAAGCCTGGATGCAGCTATCGCCGCCCACCAACGCGACAATAACGCGTTCGCGGACTACACCTACCAGACGACCCGGCTGCACAACGCCCACGAGAAAATGGTCACGAAGCTCGCTAACCAGGCGAAGAACCTCCGTATGACCTATGCCCCCGGCCAATGACCATCCATCCATCAATTTTTTCGCTCGGCGCTTGCCCAACGAATCACGCGTCCGCAGCCAATTCCTCGCCAAAGCAGCGGACGCCCTGGCGAGCGTCAATCGGCAAGCGCCGAGCGGAGATCCATAGAAGTATCTAAACTGTTCCCATGAAATATTTCCTCAAATTCCTCTGGCAGCTCTGGCTGCTGGCGTTTTTCCCCGGCTTCGATGAGCCCGGATCTTTCGAGGCCGAGGTGCTCGAAGGCGTGCAGGCGATCACCAAGAAGCAGGAGCATATCCTGGCCGACGTAACCCGCCTCGACGGGCAGACCAAGCGAGCCCTGGAAGAGCTCACCATCTGCAAGAACAAGGGCAACGGGTTCGCCGAGATCGAGCGAAAGCTCGAGCGGTTGACTCTGTTGCTGAAGCAGGAGACCCGCGCGGCCTTCGGAGCGCCGATGCAGCGGCTCCTGGCCGATGAGGAGGGCTGCGCCCGCCTCAATTTCCTGCTCCGCTCGATCGCGCACAACCGGGGCGAATCGATCTCCCAGGCGGCGCTCGATCACTGGAAGGGCAAGACGCTCGAGCTCACGACCGAGCCCGGTTCGACCTACTTCCAGGCCGGCTACCTGAAGGAGCTCTATGACACGCTCGCCGAATATGGGGCCTGGTCCTCGCTCGGCGTGCGCCGCATGCCGACCAAGATCACCAAGATGCCGGTCCGGACCGCCCGGCCGATCGCCCTGGTGCTCAAGCCCGGCTCGCGGCAGATGACCGATGACGCCAACATGGCCGGCACGGCCGTCAACCTCGAGGTCGAGCTGATCGGCGTGCTGATCACGGTTTACCTGGAGCTGCTCCAGGATTCCGAGTTCGACATCTCGGCCGAGATCCTCGGCGAGTTCATCGAGGCCTTCGATTATCGCCTCGATTACTGCGCCTTCATGGCCGACGGCACGGACGACACGCTGCACGGCGGTTTCACCGGCCTGTTCAACTACGTTGGCACGGTCACGGCCGACGCCGGGCACAACACGGTCGCCACGATGAAATACACCGACGTGCTCAAGTGCCTGACCGGGGTTGCGGGCATCGTCCTCGCCCGTAAGGCGCGTTGGTGGCTGCACCCGACCATGCTTGCCAGGTTCATCGGCATCCAGGACGCCATCGGCCGGCCGATCTTCCAGACCGCCCTCGAGGCCCCGAACTATGGCTCGATCGGCAGCCTCTTCGGCTACCCGGTGACCATGCTCATGGCCGGTCCGAACACCGATTCCGCCGGCCAGCCGGTCGCCGCCTTCGGCGATCCGAACTGCGTGGTCGTGGGCGTGCGCACGGACTTCAACTTCGAAGCCAGCGATGACTTCAAGTTTGACCAGTTCGAGCGCGCCTTCCGTGGCACCGGCCGGGCCGGCGTCATGGGGCGCCGCACGGACGGCGCGGCGGTCCTTAAGCTCGCCGGCTCCTGATCTGTTGACCGAGTTCTCTTCGAGCCCCGCCGCGGCGGCGGGGCTCTTTAGAGCCCTCATCCCATGAAACCGAAGCCCGGCAGCATGAAAATTGAAAACGAGCGGTGCGCGTTTCTCCATGGACTGTGCCAGGAGATCGACCGCCTGCGTGCCTCCGGCCTCACTGTGAAGGGCGCAGTGCGCCGGGTTCGTCTGCGCCGGCGGATGAGGCTGTTCACGCGCGGACGACTGTCGTTTTCAGCGTTGTTGACGCATTACTACACCTGGCGCAAGTGGCCATCTTTGGAGGCGCACTGGCGCTTGTATCGGACGGGCGCCAATCCCAAGCGACGAATCCCGATCGCGCTTTACATCGAAATCCTCAATCGCCTGGCAGGCGACCGGATTTTGCCGGCGGCGACGGTGGTGCGGTCAATGCATATTGACTGGAAAGCCGGCAAGTCCATGCCCGGCCTGGGCACCTGGCGGGAATACCTGCTTCGGCTGAACGGTGAGCGGGCATTGCCATCGACGCCTCCGCCTTTCCCTTGCTCCCGTACCTCTCTCTATCAGGCGCTCGGGGGCGACACTTCTGGCGAATACTGCCGGCGCATTTCAGCCGCGCTCCGCGCGCAGCGCGAGCTGGCCCGCTTTTATTCCTTCATCGAGGGTCGCCGCTCCATCCTCGAAAGACGCCGCGCCCACGAGCCGCTCGGCACGCCTTTAGGTCAGCAACGTTAACCCCCAAATCATGGAAGCTTCGATCCTCATCGCCCCGGACCACGTCGGCCTCACGCCAGAGCAGGTCAAGCGGAGGGTCACTTCGATCATCGTGCTCGCAGATTATTTAGAGCGCGGCCTCCAGTTTTCACTCCGTGACCTGAAAATTATGCTGACCCAGATGAGAGACTCGGGATTGTTCGATCTGGGCGAGCCATTGGGGAGTGAGGTGCGCAGATTGTGTGACGGCGCGGAAGCCTTGGTAAAACGGGTCAAGGAAACCTATCCCGAGTCCAGCCAGGGGGGCGCCTCCCATCTCATCCGGCGCCGCGGCCTCGGTCTTTTGCAGGAAGTTGATATCTACCGGCAGGAACAGTTCTGGCGGAAGGAGGGAGCCGCCTCGCTGGCCGCGTCGGAGATTTTGATCGCGCAGCTGTTCCGGTTCTATTCGGAAATCGAATCGCTGATGCGGCAGGTCGATTCCTTCGGTGAAGCTGGAGTCTCCATCCCGAGGTCCGGCGCGCCGAAGCCCGTTCCCAACCCTTACGAGAAAGTCTTCCTCAGCACGTCGCAGCCTGATGTGACGGCTCCCGGTTAACCGCATCGCCCTCTTCACTATGAAAATTCCCTCCATTCCCCGCGCCGCCGCCGGCGATCCGCCGCTCCGCCGCGAAATCCATCCCGAGGTCCGCATCATCGACGCCGCCAGGGGTATCGTTGATTACATGGCCTCCGACGAGACGCTCGACTATTACAAGGAGGTCATCCGTGCGAATGGTTGGCGGTTCACTAATTTCATCAAGAACGCGCCCTTCGTCGACAGCCACAACTATTCCACCATCGCCACGCTCCTGGGCAAGGTCCTCGATTTCCACGTCGACGCGGGCAAGCTCATCGAGCGCGTCCAATGGGCCAAGGACGTGCCGAACACGCTCGCCGCCTGGGGTTGGCAGATGGTCGCCGGGGGCTTCCTCAAGGCCGTTTCGGTCGGCTTCTATCCCACGCGCCTGGTGACCCGCTTCGATTCCGATCCGGCCGCCTGGCAGCAGCAGCTCAAGGAGCTCGGGCTGAGCGAGGAGGATGGCGTGCGCACCATCTATCTCGAGCAGGAGCAGATCGAGCTGAGCGCCTGCATCATTGGAGCGAACCCGAACGCCCTGGCCAAGGCCTATCGGGCCGGCTGCCTCAGCGAGGAGGATCTCGACAAACTTTCCCTGACGATCGCCAGGGTCAAGACCGCGACTTCAGCCACGCCTTCTGCCGGAGCTGCAACGGCTCGGCGCCGGGCACACCTGGCGATTCTCATGGAGATCCAGCGCAGCCTCTAAAATCCGTTCCATCCATAATAACCCCCCACCAGAAGAGCCCCCAAATGAAAACATCGACCACAAAAGCACAGAAACCCGCCGGCCTGACTCCGCAACAGATCAGGACGGCCACCTCGATCAGCCTGACCGGCGATCTACTTGAACGCGGTCTACAATCTCGATTCTGTGACCTGCATATTCTGCTACTCCTGATAATAGATTCAGGTTTGCTAGACTCCGACAAGGACCTCTCCAAAGAGATGAGGAGACTGGCCGATAAAGCAGAAACGTTGCTGATGGAAGTCCGGACCTTCTACCGCGAATCCAGCTTTGGAGGCGCGTCGTACCTCCTCTCGCGAGACGGGGTGGGTCTTCTACAGGAGGTGGCCCAATACCGGCAGGAGCAATTCTGGCTCAAGAAGAAAGTCGAATCGCTGGTCGCCTCCGAGACTCTCATCGCGGCGCTGTTCAGTTTTTACGAGGAGGTCGACATCTTCCTGCGGGAGATCGATTCGCTTGATGAGGACACGGTCCATTTCCGAAAGCACGGCGCGCCGAAGTATACTCCCAATCCTTACGAGAACGTGGGGGGGCAGAGCGTTGCAATCTGACGTATCGACTCCCTGACCATGCGCCCATTTTGCCCAGGAAGCCCGAAGTCGCCCCGGTCCGCATACTGGTGGCCTTTTCCGGCCCGCGCCCCGCAGCGTTGGATTGCACGAGCTTTGCAATGGTATTTTGCGGCATCTGTTTTGGCGATGCATCAGCCGCAGGAGGGCTTTTGCCCATGAGCCCGATCGCGGCCCCCGCCGTGGCCTCCAAGAACGATCCCGGCGCGCGAGCTGAGGATGGCGCGGCGCGGTTCGATTTCCTCATGCCGGTGAACCGTCAGTGGTTTCGTCTCCGCGAAGCGGCAGAGCTGATAGGGATGGGAGAGACCTTCATCGAGAAGCTATTTGATGAAGGCATCCAGCTCTCCGGCCATGAATACAACGCCGGAACCGGCCGGCGGATGACGAAGCGCATCCCGCGGGCGTTCGTGATCGCCCTGCTCCTAAAAAGTGCCCGTTACGATGGGGACGTTAAATTGCAGATGTTCCTCTCGTGCCTGAACGAATTCGGCCCCGATCGGCTGCGCCAGATCGCCACCGCCGCCAATGGTCTCTGCCAGCAGAAATCACGGCAGGCCTCCGCAGCTGCGGCTGGGAGGGCAACAGGATGAACGCACCGAACTCGCCCACTCTCGAAGATCTCGACCCCGCTAGGATCGAGGCTGCGGCCGTGGCCCCATCAACCTCCGTGCCAGGCACCAGTGCTTGGAATCGGCTCAATGCGAAGACCAAGCAGTATGCCCACCAGCTGCGCCAGGCGCTGGCCTGCGCCCTCGAATTGCACGCCTCCGGCCGCTGGGGCAGGCCGGAGATCGAAGCCGCCGGCCGGCGGGATTATGAGCGCGTGTTCGGGCACGCCATCAGCGTCCGGCATTTCTGGAGGCTCTTTGACCAGGTCATCGCCCGCGATGGTGACAAGCGTGATTTTGGCAAGCTCGCGCTTTACCTGCCGGGGCATCCGGTGCGGAAAACAAGGCCCGAAGAATTCGATCGCTTAGCGAAAGACCTTCCATCGTTGGAAGATGCGATCAAGAGCGTCACCGATCTGGACGCCCCGACCAACGCGGAGATGTTGCTCGTTTGGATTCATGCGATGGAAGAATATGAGAGGCTGGCCGCCAGTGGCATCTCCGCCCGCAAGGCCGCGCGCCGCGTGATCGGGTTGCTTCATACCAGCGGTCTACCGCTGGCTATCACCCGCTCGGCCCTGAGCCACACTTTTGCCAGGAAGTTGGCCCGCTGGATCAAGGGCGGCAGGATGCCATCGTCAATTGAAGACCGCCGCCGAAGAAGATCCGGCGAAGGCCGGCCGCTCCCATTCACACCTGAAGATATTGCGACGGTGGTCCGCCGCGTCAACAGAGTGGGGGTCTCGAAGGCGTACCGCGACACGCGGCGTGACGGCCTCCTTTCGCAACGATTAACGGAACACTACACCGATCATCCTTCGAACAAATCCTATACTCCTAAACGCTTCCGCGCGATCGTCACACAACGCGCGCATCTCATCAAGGAGATCGAACTCGGCCCGCGCAATGCCGTACTCAAGGGAGCCTGTATTCATCGAAATTGGGACCATACGGAACAGGAGACCGGCAGCCTCTTTCAGAGCGATGACTGCACGGCCGACGTATATTTTTGGGACACGGATGCGGACGGAAGCATCCGGGTCATACGTGGCCAATTTTTGCCGATCATCGATGTGCGAACGACGCGGATTTTGGCTTTTGCGCTTCATCGGGAGAGGAATTACACGGCCAAAATAATCCGGACCCTGATCGTGCGGGCGCACGACGAGTTCGGGCTCCCGCGGAAGGGTTTCTATTTCGAAAGGGGGATCTGGAAAAGTGCGAAACTTCTGACGGGTGTAAGAGATCCGGTGCCGCGCGACGATTTGGAGATTGGATTGCGAGAATGGTGCCAGTTCCAGCACGCAAAACTTCCTCGAGCGAAAATCATCGAACGCTGCCTGCGCGCCCTTCAGGCGGAGATGACATTCATCCCCGGTTTCTGCGGGCGCGATGAAATGCACGTCAGATACGAGCGTAATGAGAGGAACAAAAAGCTCGTCGAATCTGGGAAGATGCATCCGAGCGAAGGCTTTCTCCATTTCGGCCAGTGGAACACAAAGCTGCGGGAAATCTGCGAACAATATAACGATGAGCGCCACGATCGGAGCGCACGAATGCTGCCCGGCATAGCGCCACGGGAGGCCTGGGAGGCCTGGTTCGATCATGACCGCCCGTTGATGCGCCTAGAGCCTAGCGTCCGATTTCTGCTGGCGAATCATCGGAAGCCTTGTCCAGTCACGCGCCAAGGAGTCTGGGCAAAAGTGGAGGGTCGCACGCATTGGTTTCGCTCTGAGCAGCTCGGTGAACACGTAGGCCAGGAAGTCCAGATGTATTACGAACCTGACGACCTCAGCAGTTGCTGGGTCCTGCTGAGTCGAAACGACCGAAAGGCCATCGTGATTCCCCATGAGCCAGATTGTCCGGCGCTATCGGCATCACCAGAACAGTTGCACGCCGCGCAGGCAAGCTGCCAAGCGATGAACCGCCCCGCGAAAACATACTATACTGCAATACAGCCACACCTTCCAGACGGTGCGGGAACACCGGTGCGCCGCGTGATCGCCGACCCGGAGACGGTCGAGATGGGCCGGGAAATCGCCGAAGCGCAGGCGGAGATCAGAAAACAGCAGAAGACAGACACCAGCACGCGGCATCAGCTAGCGCGCTACCAGCGGCGGTTCGGCGTCACGCGCGACCAAGAAGCCATTCCGGAAAGCCAATTACTCGAAGGTTATCGATGGATGGAGGAAGCCCAACGCAATGTCCAACACACGCCATCAGAGCCCTGAAGAAAGGCAGTTCCGCCAAGACGCCTTCGCTTCGTCTCCTGAATACGAGCGCGGTGTGTTGGGCAACCTTGTGGCTTCGCGCTGCCAGAAGCTCTCTGATCCGGAGGAGATCGCCATGCTCTGGTGGCTTCAACAGATCTCCTGGCGGGATGGCGGCCTGGAGCGCTTTGCGGCTGAATTCTTCGAAGCGAATCACGCCAGCATTGGCACCCGATCGATGTTCCAGTATGGCATGAAAGAAGGCCAGATCTATACGCGCGCTCAGGTGCGCAAAGTGCGTGCCGAGATGGACGATCGTGAGGCGCGTCATTTCCCACTGAGGGGAGAAATCGACGACGACGATGCCGCCCTGGACCTCTTCGCTAGCGACGATCCCGCGCGCCAGATCGAGGCCCGTGCAAGGGCAGCCAATTATCCGACGAGTTACCCCGCAACAGCCTTCGTCGAAGCGTGTGAGCGTCATCTGGAGGACATGCGGCTCGAAGAGATCCTCAAACGTGCATTAGTAGATCCGCAGAGCGAAAGCCTCCGCAAAGGGCTCTGGAATTTCCCCGGCCTGTGGGACGCCCTCTGCGCTTGGCGGCAGCGCGAGATTAATTTGATCCGCGAGCGCATAGTGGAGACCTCCGTCACGCGCCAGGTATATGAAGAGTTGGATTTCGCTCGCGAGACACGCAGCTTTGTCCTGATCGAGGGACGTGAAGGCATTGGCAAAAGCGAAGCGGCCCGCGCATGGTGTACACAGCATCCGGGGCAAGCGGTCTACGTCAGCCTTGAGTCCGGCAACGACGAGGTGACGCTTTTTAGATCGATCGGCCGAAAGATCGGGACGGCGTGCTCATTGGGCCGCAAAGCCACCGAGATCAAAGCCCGAATCGAGGAGGCGCTTCAACCAGGTCATCTCATGTTGGTGATTGATGAAGGGCACTTCATATTTCCACAGACCGAACGCGCGGAGCGCTCTGCACCCAAGCGGATCGATTGGCTGCGCACAGCGCTGATTGATTTTGGCGTTCCGATCGCGCTGATCAGTACACCCCAGCGGTTCGCGCGGTCCTGCGAGCGATTCCGCAAAGCCGGATGGAACTCGAATCAGATTCAACGGCGCGTGGCTCGCACAGCGTTGTTGCCGAGAGAACTGACCAAAAAAGACATGGTGGCGATCGCGAAGCATTACTTTCCGCTGGCGCCGGCGCAGGATGCGCTTCTCATTGCTGGCGCGGCGGCGCTCACAATCGGTTTTCTCGGGACGATTGCCAATCTGCGCAAGCGGGTGAACTTCCTGACATCGCGGCGGCCTGGCGTGTCTGAGACCGCGCTTTTGGCATTGGCGCTAGGTGAGATCATAGCCAAACCGCCGGCAGCAGAAAACGCTACCGGCACGTCTCTGCCAGCTGCCCGTAAGCCCATTGCAAAGCCTGTGCTGGGCACCTGCAGAAGCTCTGCCATCCCTACTTTCCCGGCCCCTGGTGTGCCGGCGAACCGTTTAGCTAACCTAGTTCAGCAGCCCGGATTCAGCGCTGTTTGATCTCGCTGCCTGGACAATATTGTCCGATGTTCGCATGCTCCTTATTGAGACTGCGAAAACCGGCCCTTAACTGCTGCACGGATGTCCCGGACAAGATCCCTCAAATAGCGGACATATGCACGGCGAAATTACAGGGACCGAAAGAAAAGTGTCCTCCGAAGCCTTGGCGAAGGAGGACATTACCTACGGACTGCAGGCTTCGCTCGGCACGACCAGCCGGTTGAGTCGGCCCGAATATGCCCAAATCTGGGCACCCGGTGACCAAAACGGGTTACACTTTCCCAACAATGTCATCGGGCCGAACCACGTTATACGGCTGGCTGAGTCGGCGAGTTCTTGAGCTCGAAATACAAGATGAAGCAGCAAACCAAACAGACTGTAAACACCGCTTCATTTGCCAGGTACCAACCGATAGACAATGAACTCATCCCGAGGATGACAGCCTTCATGCCCGGATGGAATCTGCCAAAGGGGATTGCACTGGCCTTAGGCTTGGGAGGAACAGGGAGGGTGAAAGCGTTTGCGCAGCGCCACGAGGAGGCTGAGCGCGGCACAGAACCACCAGCTCAGGGCGCCTCCTCCGCCTCCACTGCCGCTTTTGTTGAGGGGTGTGGGTGTGGTGGTGTAGACGCTCAGGAAGGCTGGGAAGCTGGTGGCACTGCCCAAGGAGTTGGTGACCACCACGGTATAGGTGCTGGCGTCGCTGGCTTGGACATTGTTCAGGGTCAGCGTGGAGGAGGTGGCCCCGCTAATGGGTTGGCCCGCCTTGTTCCACTGGTACGTGGGTGGGGGTGCGCCGCTGACTGTCACGGAAAAGGTGACGGTCGTGCCTGTCGGTACGATTTGGGCTTGTGGCTGGGTCAGGATCTGCGGGGTGGCCGGTAGCTGCCCCTTGCGGATGGTGTCATTGCTGGTGTCGGCCACATAGACATTGCCTGACCGGTCAACCGCTATGCCGGTGGGGTAGAATAGCCGGGCGGCGCTGCCGAAACCGTCGGTGCTCCCGCTGGAACCGGCGAGGCCGGCCACCGTGCCTACTGTGCCCGCCGGGCTGACTAGCCGGATGGAATGGTTGTCCGTGTCGGTGACATAAAGGTTATTCTGGTTGTCCAAAGCCAATCCCGCGGGGTACTGGAAGCGCGCCATGCTGCCAAACCCGTCACTGCTTCCGCTGTTCTGCGCCAGTCCTGCCAGGGTGGCAACCACACCGGTTGGCGTGATGGTGCGGATGGTGTGATTACCCGCGTCGGCGACATACACCGTGAAGACATTTGCCGCCACGCCTTCCGGTGAGGAGAACAGGCCCTTGGCACCGTCGGTGGAGCCGGCGGTGCCCGCGGTTCCCGCCAGGGTGGTGACGGTCCCACTGGAGGTGATCTTGCGGATAGTGTCGTTACCGGTGTCGCCCACGTAGAGATTGCCTACGGGGTCCGCGGCGATGCCCGAAGGGTGGTTGAAGCGGGCGCTGCTGGCGGAGCCATCGGTGCTGCCGCTGCTTCCCGCCAGTCCGGCCAGTGTGGTGACATTGCCGGCCGGGGTGATCGCGCGAATGGTGTGATTTTCCGTGTCGGCGACATAGATGATCCCGAATATGTCCACGGCCAGTCCGCTGGGGCTTTTGAACCGGGCAGCGCTGCCAAGGCCGTCGCTGCTGCCGCTGGTTCCAGCCAGTCCGGCCAGCGTGGTGACATTACCGGCCGGGGTGATCGCGCGAATGGTGTGATTTTCCGTGTCGGCGACATAGATGTTGCCGGTGTTGTTGTCCGTTGCGACGTCAGCCGGGGCCCGGAAGCGGGCGGCGCTCCCAGTGCCGTTGGTGCTGCTGCTGATTCCCGGTTGGCCAGCCAAGGTGGTGAGCCACAAGGGGGAGGTTACGATCAGGGCTGCCGGTGCGCTTGTGACTGAGCCGTTGATGTTGTAGATGAAGCACCGGTAAAGGTTCCCGTTCATGCCAGTCGTGACTGCGTTCACGGTCAGGGTGGCGGTGAGAGAGCCGTTGTAGGTACTGTTGTCGGTCAGGGGTACCCAAGGGTTGGTGAACCAGGTGATGGTGCTGGGCGTTTGCAGACTCCATTGGTAGCTGGGCGGGGGGGAGCCGCTGACCGTCACGGAAAAGGTGACATTCTGGCCGGGTTGCGCCGTTACGCTGACGGGCTGGGAGGTGATGCTGGGAGGAGGCAGCCCGGTTCCGATCGCTGAGACGAGCGAAGAGACAACCGGTACGCCAATGCCGGTTACCATATCGTAGCCAGAGCCCGCGCTGTAGGCGCCATTGTTGCCGCTGGTGATGTCCCGGAAGTTCGCCGTACCCATCAGTGGGTAAACCTTAGGCCCCAACAGTCCGAGGGGCGCCAAGCCGCCGACGCTGGTCCTGGCTTGGTTTAGCAGGGCGCAAAAGGCGGCCCAAGTGGGGGCGCTGGCGCTAGTGCCCCCGGCTTGGGCGCCTTCTCCTTGGAGGTAAATGTAGAATCCCGTGTTCGGGTCGCCGAGCGCTGCCACATCCGGCACGAGCCGTCCGCCGGGGGCAGTGGGGATTCCGGTGCCGGTCTGCCAAGCTGGGCGCGAGGTGAAGATCGTACTGATGCCGCCGCCGCTGCCAGGCCAGCCGACCTCGCTGGTTTCCGTGCCGTCAGTGATATTGAGTGTCAGATGGGTGCCCCCGACTGCGATCACGTTGGGATCGCTGGCCGGATACGAGGGCTGCAAGGGGGCGGTGGGATCATAGTGTCCGGTGGTGGTATTGGGGTTGGAGCCGCCATCGCCTGAGGCGGCGAACACCGTGACACCGCCGCTGGCCAGCGCCGCAAAATATTGTTCGGCGGTCTGCCAGTATGACTGGGGCATCTGTATTTCGCCCAAGCCGTAGGAGAGGCTGACCACGTGCAGCCCCGGCTGGGTGGGTAGGTCGTTGTAGATTTTCAGGTAGGCCGCATTGGCGTAGTCTATTCTAAGCGAGCCAATGGCATAAATTCGGATCTGGGCCGCTGGGGCAAGGGAGCTGGTTAGCTCCGTGTCCATGGTAACCTCCAGGCCGTCATAGCTGGGGTTGGAGGGACCTGCCGGGGTGGGGGTGTTGGGCACCGGGATTTCGGTAATGTTGGTCAGCGACTGGCTGATTCCGCATTGGGACCAGAAGGTGGTGAGGTCGGTGTTGATCGGGAATACATCGATGACGATGGCGATGGTTTGGCCCGCACCAGTCAGGCCTGTGGTGCTGGCGTTGTAGGCATGGAGAATTTCGGAGGGCAGGTAAGGCACGGAATAGGGTACGATTAGGGAGTCCTTGTGCGCGATCTTGTGATGCCGGATGTGAGGTTGCAGGCCGTTGACACCCACCAGCGAGGGTGCCAGGGCGGCGGGCATACTGGGGTTCGTGACTGCCGAGGTGTATTCCGCGCCCTCGGAGGCCACGCGGGCAAAGTCCACTTGGAAGGCCTGCCGGATTTGGTTGACGGTGCCGCGGGCAAAGAGGGAGAGTCGCATGGTGTTGTCGCGGGTCACCTCCAATCCCTGGGAGGTGAGCCAGGCAGCCATGGCCTCGTAGTCGGCAGCCAAGGGGAAATATCTGGCGGCCATTTCCTCGCGGGGGATGATTTCGCCGCTGGCCACGCGGGCTTGCAGCTCGGTGAAATTCCGCATCTTGAGCCCCACTTCGACCTGCATGGGTGCGGCCTCTTCTTCTGAGGTGAGGGTGTGGCGCAGAAGGTGTGCCCGGTTGGGTGCGGCCTCGTCCTTCTCGGGGATCTCCTTGATGCTGCCGCTGAATACCCGCAGGGGCGGATTGGCTGCGGCCCAGCAGGATAAGGGACCTAGCATCAGCAGGGTGCTGAGGATCAGGCTGTTTTTCTTTGTGATGGTGAGCAGCGATTTCATGGGGTTTCCTCAGAGCTGTGGGTTTGAGTGGGAGGCGATGATCGCGGATTTGGCGCGTTGGGCGGTATCGGCAAGGGACGAAAAACCTGGGACCTTGAGGTTAAGTGCGTCGGTCAGCTGTTCCAATCGTTGTTGGTTCTGTTGTCGCATGAATTCGATCTGTTGGGTTTCCCAACCATCGGCCACGGGCGCGGGTGCGATCAGAGGGGGACTTGTGAGGGAACAGGTGCGGGAGCGGGGGTAGGTGGTGGCTCAGCTGAGCTGATCGACCACTCGATCGATCTTCGCAAGCGTGTAGCTGGATAGGAAGAGTGAGATAGCCCTAGTGTAGATCTCGAAGCGGCTCTGCTCTTTCTGGTGGTTGGGCGTCGCCAGGAGGCCGGTGAACCAACCGAGAGCGCAACCTAAAATCACAACTGTGAGATTCATCCCCCTCGCCACGCTCGAATCGCTCATGACGAGACATAAACCTAAGCTAAGAGCATAAGGTTGAGAACAGCGGCGAGAACAGTGGTCATGCGAATCTTGTAGTTCATCTCTGCCTTTTTCTTACCGAACTGTGTTTATGCCACCCTGCGTATATGTTTATTTTTCGCATAAATCAACCGATTAATTAGTAGGTTATGGAAATCGCGGGGTGAATTATATTCCGGGTCATGCCATCGGCAAAAAGTGCCGGGACAGTTATCAACCGCAGATAACATGGAAAACGCCGGGGCTGCGCCCGGCGCAACCAAGGGGTCTGGGAACACTTTTGTTCCGTTAAGTGGGGTGCTACAGAGATCACAGAGTGAAGTGACTCCGTGGCCTCCGCGCTGGGCCTCGTGTCCTCTGTGGCCTGCCGTTTACTCCGCCAGCCGGAAGTCGATCTGGCGCTTGAAGCGGTCCACCCGCTCGGTGACGACCTGGACCTTCTGGCCGACGTCGAGGCGGCGCCGGGTGCGGCGGCCGATCAGCGCAGTGCCGGCGTTGTTCAACAGGTAGAGGTCGTCGCGCAGCGTCGACAGGTGCACGAAGCCGAAGGTCATGGCGTCGGGCAGCTCGACGAAGAGCCCGTGGTTGCGCACGTCGGTGATCACCGCGCCGAAGACGGTCTTTTTCTTCTTCGCCACCTCGCGCTCGAAGAATTCCAGCAGCTTCACCTTCTGCGACTGCGCTCGACGTCGGCGAACCGGTCGCGCCAGACGATCTTGATCGCCCGGTACACTCCCGTCAGTCCCCGCGCCAGCCACACCTCGCCATAGCTGCCCTCCCCGATCCGACGGATCAGTTCGAAGTCGGGAATGACCGGCGGGCCTTTCGGCCGGGCGGGCGAATCCGCATTCACGGGGTCACCTTTGCCAGAATCACCGGGGGACTGCGACGCATATTTCCAGGTTATGGCCTGGTCAGGGTGAGCCTTGGTGGAAGGTTTCGCTCACGCTTATTACAACGGCTCGTTGTTCTTGGGGTCGTTGAGCAACGCCTGGAACCCCGGGTCATCCCGCACCGGGTCCCAGACGGGATCGACCCGCAGCATCGGCACGGTCAGCCCGCTCGGCACCCGCAGCAATCGCGCGAGCAGGGCGATACACTCCGTCGGCCGATTTCCGTGCGCATAAAGCTTCGCGAGGGAGATTTCGCGGTGCCAACGCGCCCACTGCCTGTCGGGGACGCGCATCGCTTCGACATAACGCCGGGCCGCCGCGATCGCTTCCTCGAACCGGCCGATTCGAGCCAACGCCGCCGCCAACCGGTAGTCTTGCACCGAACGGTCAACCTCGACGCCTCCCCGCAGCTTCTCCGCCAGCGCCAAGGCGACCCGCGCTGCCTCGTCCACCTCCTTGGCGCGGTCCAACCGCCGTAGCACGTCAGATTGCCAAATACGAAATTGGAAACGCTCATCATCGTTGAGCTGCGGTGATGCCAACTCAGCATTGATTAAGTCCAAGGCCTCCGCGAAGCGCCGCGCACGCCATAGCCAAAACACGCGATCCGACGCCTTCAAGCCATGTATATCATCCAGCGTCGCCGGCAGCTCTCCGGTCAACTGATATCGTGCGTAAACAAACGAGGCATCGTTGCCTTGGGCGGCGGACAACATGGCACGGATTTCAGACAAAGCCGCATTCCAAGCGTTGTAGCGCCGCAAATCCGCGAGGTACAATAGGTCGAGCTGCCTTTCTTCCAGATTGCGCGGATCAAGGGCGATGGCTTGGCGTTGCTCTTTTTCTGCCTCGTCCAGCCTCCCCATGCACGCCTTGGCCCACCCGAAATTGACGTGGTTATCGTTATCGTTTGGTCTCGCCTGCAGAACTTTTTCGGCGAGATCCAGCCCGCGCGACGTATTCCCTTCGACCACTACGTAGTAAAACGCAAGCGAAGCGGCGCCCGCACCGCCCGGCATCAACTGCGAAGCCTTTTCCGCCCACCGCTTGGCCTCCGCGGCATGCCGCAGTCGGTCCTCCGGATCTGTCAGCAAACCGACAAGGTCCGTATGCGTTTGGGAAAGAGCGTCGGCAGCTGACACGAAATTCGGGTCCAGCTTCACGGCCTCCTCCAAGAGCTTGATGCTCTCCAAACGATCCCTGACCGGGTCGGCACCGAACCCGTAGGACATGAGGCTGATGCTCTTTAGGTAAAGGTCGTAGGCCCGGGGATCCTTCGTCATGAACTGCGCGCCGGCGAGCTGTCCGCTGGCCGCCCGCGCCTGCAGCACCCGGGCCACCTCGTCGGCAATGTCGCCTTGGATCGCGAAGACATCGGAGAGTTCCCTGTCGTAGGTCTGTGCCCACAGCAATGCCTCGTCGCTGGCCCGCCGCAGATCGAGCTGAATGCGGACACGTTTTTCCGCGCGACGGACGCTGCCCGTGATGACATAAGCGACGCCGAGCTGTCGCCCGATCTCCGTCAGCGACGCCTTGCTGTCCCGGTAGTACCGCGCGGAATTCCGCGAAATCACCCTCAGGTCCGGGATGCGCCCCAGCGTGGCGATAATTTCCGCGTGAATGCCGTCGGTGAAGAACGCGTTTTCCGGGTCGGGGCTCAGATTTTCAAGCGGCAGCACGACCAGGGATTTCTCGCGGGCGGTAGCATCAATGATCGGCGGTTTGGTAGAGGCGGCAGCCTCCGGCGGCGGTGCTGGACCTGTCGTCGCCGCCGGCGGCCGCAGCCACATCCAAGCGGCTGCCGCCGCCACCGCGACGACTGCCATGGTTACGCACGCACGCCTGACCAGGGGGCTCGCCCATCGGTGGCGGAGGGAGCCGCCGGCCTGCAGCACCAGCAGGTCGTCGAGCATCGCCGCCGCGTCATGATACCGCTGGTCCGGAATCGGCTCGCCGGCGCGCAGGATGATTTCGTTGAGCCCCAACAGGACATCCCGATCGGAAAGCTTGTCCAGCTCCGGAGGCAGCCGTGGAAACTCCTGCCGGTCGAGCCCGGTCGCCAATTCGTAAAGCAGCCTGCCGAGGGCGAACACGTCGGCGGACGGCTGGCCCGGACCCTCCGGCGGCACGAAGCCCTCCGTGCCGACACAGCTCAGGGCATCGGCCGTCGACGCCACCAGCCCAATGTCGGCCAGCTTAGGCACGCCGCCCACCAGGATGACATTGGAGGGTTTGATGTCGCGGTGCACCAAGCCGTGGGCGTGCAGCCCGGCGAGCGCCCGGGCGAGCTCGACCCCGAAGGTCACGCACTCCGCCGCCGGCAGCCGGCCCCGCCGCGCCCGCAGTTCCCGGAGCGTGAGCGGCCGGTATTTGGCCGGGTTGACCTGGTCGCCCGTATCCACGTCGTCGGCGAGCTCCATCACGTAGTAGAAGAACCCGGCCTGCTCGTTCTGCCCGACATGCAGCAGCGCGAGCTGCCCGGCCTCCGGCCGCGACATCGCGGTGAACCGCTTCAGGCCGTTGAATTCCCGCTCGAATGGACCAGCGTCCGCGAACCGGTCGCGCCAGACGATTTTGATCGCCCGGTACACCCCGGTCAGCCCCCGCGCCAGCCACACCTCGCCATAGCTGCCCTGCCCGATCGGACGGATGAGTTCAAAATCGGGAATGACCGGCGGGCCTTTCGGCCGGGCGGGCGAATCCGCATTCACGGGTCACCTTTGTCAGAACAACCGAAGGACTGCGATGAGAATTTCTACGTTATGGTCTGCCTAGGGCACGCATAGCTGGGGGATCGCCAGGCGACCGGACCATTTTTTGGTAGTGTGGCAGTTTGGTGGAACCTGCACTCCGTGCAGGTTCAGCCCGCCCGGAGGTCGGGCTCCACCTTCTCAGCGACATTGGCGCACGTCTTGAAATTGACACACCACCCATTTTTTATCCGAGCTGCTTCTTTAGTATTTCCACCTCGGCCTTCAGTTGTTTGGTCAGCCGGTGACCGATCAGGTAAATCGAGGCCGGACTGATTCCCAACTCGCGAGCTACCTTCAGCGCAGGCCATTGCTGGCGGATGTAGAGATCGAACACCTGGTAGTGGCGCGCCTTGACCTTGCGGGCGATGCGTTCGCACGCCGCGTCGAGCAGATGACGCTGCCATTCCTTGTCCCATTCACTGTCCTCTTCCGGCCGGTCGGGCACACGTTCGATGGTCGACGTGCGCAATCCCGTATCATCGTGCTTGCGGACGCTGTGGTATTCGCCCTTGGGCCGGCTGCCGAACTTGTCGGCGATCCGCCAGCGGGTGAGATTCATCAACCAGCCACGGAAGGTTCCGCGGTTGGGATCCGATTCAAACACGTGGATCGTCTCCGCCACGCGCTTGAAGACATCTTGGGTCACGTCCTCGGCATCCGCGTGCTGCAGGCCGGAGCGGCGGGCGAGCCCGTAGATCAGTTTCCGGTAGAGCCGGTGAAACTCCGTCCAACTCGTGGCATCCTCCCAGGAACGCACGCGGAGGAGCAGGCTGGGCCGCGTGCGCAGGGACGACACCGTCTCTTGCTGCGAGGGTTTCATGACATTCCGCCAAGCCAGGCGCACACCCCATCTAGCAGAAAAACGGCCGGGCGGGAATCCAGAATCCGGATGAGTGCCATTGAGAGGGTGGGGCTGGATCCCGCAAATCCGCCCGACAAGCATGCAACACCTCCGATCCGGACCGAAGGCAGGAAACCGGCCTCCAGATGGGTTCGTGAGATGCCCGGGGAAGAAGATCCGTCCGGAGGCGGGATCTCACCTCCGCCAGCCAAATTACACCGGCGGGTAAAGATTTTTGAAAGATCGGGGGGCGGGCGGGCGTTCCGTCGGGATGCAACCCCCGAAAATCCTTCAAACCCGCCGAGCGATCCACGGCACCCGCCTCGGCTCACTCGTTTTCGCCCTTCTGCTCATCGCCACTCTCACCGTCCCTGGCGTGCGGGCTGCCGATCTCCGCCCAGAGGCGTCCGTTACCCCCCAGGTTCCGCCCGCATATCCGGATCGCACCCACGTCACGAACGGCTGCCACATCTCGACGATCACGTTTCTTGACCGATTTCTGGCCGAATTTCCTGACGAGCAAGGTGAACCGCTGGTTATTACCATGCTCAATGCCGACGGGGTCAGAAGGTCCCACACGATCGCGCTGATCAGCTGGCAGGGCCAATGGTGGTGCCGGGACGAATCCTTCGGGGTCTTTGCCCTGGGTTGCCCGGTCGAAGCGCAGCCGGACAGGCGGCGGCTCAACACCAAGGCGGAGACCATGCTGGAAAAGCATGCGAAGATGCTGATCCGCGCCGCGATGGCCACCCCGCAGCCCGCGCCCCCGACCGAAATGTCGTCCGAGCAGAGAATCCGGGAGGTCGCGGTGGCGGCCCGGATGATCCCTTTTCCCACGACGATCTTCTGGGTGAAATGCGGGAGTCGCGAGCTCCCGGTGGCCTTCTTCCGCCCCACCGCCCGGCAGATCGCGGTTTACGAACCCCTGCACGGCACCTGCCTCGCCGAGTGCTCGAGCCGCGACGATGCGAAGGTCGTCTCCCTCGTCGCCTCCCGGCTCGGCTATCACGTGGACGCCATCCACGCCGAGCACACCAGCCCGCGCGGCACCCTCGTCGCCTCGGCCGACCTGCCGCACGCCGTTTCCCAATAACCCCCCCTTTCCCATGAAAACGAAAAATTCATTGCGATTACTGCAAAGTTCGGGGGCAGGCGGGCGTTCCATGGGGTACGCCCCATTTCCCCCTTTTCACCAACCCGACCACCATTCTCTCCTCCACCTTCGACCCGGAGGCAGGCAACCTGCGGCGCCCGCCGCAATTCCCGCACGACCGCCGGGGGAGGGAGGTCGCATGAAAATCCTCCTGGTCGACAGCGATCCCCGCGCGACGCCGCTCCTTGAGCAGTACTGCCGCGCCATTCTTGGCCAGCGGCTGGCGCACCTCGCCACCGCCGATTCAATCCCGGCCGCCACCGCCCGACTGGAAGAGACGGCCTTCGACCTCGTACTGCTGGACCCGGACCTGATGCAGGGCGACGGACTGGAATTGTCCGTACCCCGGACTGGGCGGGAGTTTCAGACGATCATCGTCTCCGCGAACACCGATCTGTCGCTGCGCGCCTTTGAATACGGCGTGCTCGATTTCGTCCCCAAGCCGGTCAGCCGCGAGCGGCTGGCCATGGCGCTGCGCCGTGTCGCGCGGCATCCGCAACCCGCCGAGCCGCCGGACCAGTTTCTCGCCGTGCGCCGCATGGGACGAATCGACCTCGTCGCGATCAATGACCTGCTCTACGTCGAGGGCGCGGACAAATATTCCGAACTAGTCCTCGCCAACGGCCAGCGGAGTTTTTATGACAAATGCCTGAAACGCCTGGAGGCCACCCTGCCGCCCTCCTTCGTGCGCATCCACAAATCCTATCTCGTGCGTTTCGCCATGGTCTCACGCCTGGTCGTCCTGAGAGGCAGCCGCTACTTCGCCGAGTTGCGAAACGGGCTGCGTCTGCCGGTGGGACGATCGCGCTACGAACAAATCAAAGCGCGACTCATATGACCGCGGCATCGGCTTGGGTGAGTCGTTGACTCCTTGGGGGAGACGTTGACTGCGCAAGGCTCGCCGTTGGCGCGCCAACGGCAAGCCTTGGTGTGTGCACTCGATTTTCATCTGGGGCCGCTCCCCTGATTGCAAAGGGGAAGGCCTGGCCACTACTGCGATGGGCGGAGCGCATTTGTATACGCCGGCAGGAAGGATCAGGCTGACCCGGTGGCTCGCGGTCGTTTTGTGCCTCGCGGCCGTTACGTGCTGGGCGAGTCTGGACGTGTCTGCGCCGACGGGCATGCCCACTGGCAAGACCGTGACCGCCGAGCAATTGTGGGAGGTATTTGACCACGCGCTGCCACCCGATGTGTGGGTGTCGCCGCTGGAAAACAGCAAATATGAGGTGATCTCGGCAAAGTGGATGCGGCGGGAGTTTCTCCCGGCGCTGAAGCAGCAGATGAAAATGCTCTGGGGGAGAAGAATCCCGGAGGAGGACTCCGCCGGCAATTGCAGCGGCTTCGCGCTTGTCTGCCGGCTGATGCTCAGCCTGTCGGCCATGGAGGCCCACGCCCGCGCGCCCGCCGCCGCCACGGTGATCGTAAAACAGGAAAAACCCTTCGGCGGACTATCCGCAACCATGGAGAACCATTGTGTCGCTTTTGTGCTCACCGACGAGGGCCCGTGGATCATCGAGGCGCAAAGCGGCGCCTACACAAAAATCAGCGACTACCCGAATCGCGGATCCATCAAGCTGGTGAGTGTTCACTGAGTGCAGCGTTTCGCGGTAGCTTAACCCAAACAAAAACATGAAAAAGATACTCGCAACAATCGCGGGGTTGGCTTTGGCCAGCGCCGCTCTCGCGCAGGTTAATCCCACCCGCCCCATGGTAACCGGCCACGGTAACGTCAGCGGTCATCCCGGAAAAGTCATCCCCACCAACCAAACCGCCGCCACGTCGGACGAAACCGTGAGGCTCGATAAATTTGTGGTTACCGGCTCGCTGATGAACCACCAAGTCGCGAAAGTCGTCCGGCGCAAATAGCGCCTTGGCGGCTTTGCGTGAACCCTAGGAACCTCACGCCAAGACGCGAAGGACGCCAAGGAGGCGCAGCCCGGCCCGGCTTCGTGTCCTTCGTGGTGAGACCGATCGCGGCGCGCTTCAGGCGCTCAGCCGGAAGTCGATCTGGCGCTTGAAGCGGTCCACCCGCTCGGTGACGACCTGGACCTTCTGGCCGACGTCGAGGCGGCGCCGGGTGCGGCGGCCGATCAGCGCAGTGCCGGCGTTGTTCAACAGGTAGAGGTCGTCGCGCAGCGTCGACAGGTGCACGAAGCCGAAGGTCATGGCGTCGGGCAGCTCGACGAAGAGCCCGTGGTTGCGCACGTCGGTGATCACCGCGCCGAAGACGGTCTTTTTCTTCTTCGCCACCTCGCGCTCGAAGAATTCCAGCAGCTTCACCTTCTGCGACTCGCGCTCGGCCTCCATGCTGTTCTGCTCGGTGAGGCTGAGATGCTCGGCCAGGCTCTCCATGCGCGCGGTGGTGGAGCCGGGCGGGTGGCCGCGCGGCGCGGCGTGGCCCGCCTCCGCTCTCTGAGCTTCGGCGTGGCTGCGCCCGTCGGACGGGTCGAGACGGAGCCTTGGCGGAGGCTGGCCGAGATGCTTGACGAGGTACTGGTCGAACACGCGGTGCACGACGAGGTCCGAGTAGCGGCGGATGGGCGAGGTGAAGTGCGTGTAATCCTGCCTGGCCAGACCGTAATGCCCGTCGGGCGCGGCGCGGTAGACGGCCTTCTTCAGGCTGCGCAGCACCTGCGTGCGCAGTGTGTAACCCTGCGGGTGGGTCTTGAGGACGTTGAGCAGCCGCGTCATCTCCTCGCGGCGCGTAAGATCGCCGGTGGTGACGCCGAACGTGGCGAGCAGCTGGCGCAGCTCCTGCAGCTTTTCCGCGTCGGGATCGTCGTGCACGCGGTAGAGCGAGGGCAGGTGATGCTGCTTCGTCACGCGCGCGATGGCCTCGTTGGCGGCCAGCATGAACTCCTCGATGAGCTGGTGGCTTTCGTCCTGCTCGATGCGTTCGAGGCGGTCGGCGTAGCCCTGCTCGTCGACGAAGATCTTCACCTCGGGCATGTCGAGGTCGAGGCTGCCGGCGCGCATGCGCTCGCGGCGCATCCGGCCGGCGAGGTCCCAGAGCTGGCGGATCCAGTGTTGCAGATCGGCCAGTTCGTCGCGCCCGAGCGCGGACAAGGCGCGGCCGGTGGCGCCGGTCTGATGCGCGGGCGGGCGGCGGATCTTGTCGAGGCTGTCTTCCTTGAGGAAGGCGTAGGCTTGGTGATAGGTCAGGCGCTTGCGGCTGCGGATGACGGTGTTGGCGAAGGCGGTGGCGCTCGGCCGGCCCTTGTGGAAGGTGAGCAGCACCGCCTTCGTGAGCCGGTCCTCGCGCTCGACGAGGCTGCACAGTCCGTTGGAAAGTTTTTCCGGCAGCATCGGCACGACCGCGCCGACGAGATAGGTGGAGTTGCCGCGGCGCTGCGCCTCGCGGTCGAGCGCGGTGCCGGGCCGCACGTAGCTGCTGACGTCGGCGATGTGGACGCCCACGCGCACGTCGCCGTTGGGCAGCGTCTCCACGGACAACGCGTCGTCGAAATCCTTGGCGTCGTCGGGATCGATGGTGAACGTCGGTATATTCCGGTAGTCGAGCCGCCCGGCCAGCTCCGCCGGGTTCACCCGGGCGGGCAGGTCGGCGGCCTCGCGCAGCACGTCGTCGGGAAACTCGGGGGCGAGGCGGTACTTCAGGTAGATCGCGGCCAGCTCGGCGCGGGGCTCGTGCGTGCGGCCGAGGCGCGCGACGATCTCCCCCTCGGGATTGACGTGGCGCTGCTTCCACTCGCGCAGTTTGACTACGACCTTGTCGCCGACCGCCGGCACGGGGCGCAGGTTCGTCTTGGCCGGATCGGGCACGTAGATGTCGTGGATGAAGCGCGGGTCGTCGGGGACGACGTAGAAAAAGAGTTTCGTGCGCTGGAGGTTGCCGGTGAGCTGCTCGTGCTCGCGCGCGAGGATGCGGATGACGCGGCCGGTCGGCTCGCCGCCGGCGCGGTTGCCCCGCGGGCGGGTGAGTTCGTCGCTGAGCCGCACGACGACCTTGTCGCCGTGCATGGCCACGCCGGTGTCCTCGGCGGGGACCTGGATGGCGGGCTTCTCGGGCTCGGTGGCGCGCTTTTCCGGGAGGACGTAGGCCGAGCCGCCCTGGCGGAACTGAATGCGGCCGGTGACGAGATCGGCGTCGCGCGGCAGGCAGAGCCGGTCCTGCTTGATGCGGACGATCTCGCCGGCGGCGAGGAGCCGGCGGATCTCGAAGACGAGCGAGTCGCGCTCCTTTTTGGGCAGTCCGAACGCGCGGGCGATCTCGGGTTCAGCGAGCGGCACGTAGTCGGCGGAGCGGAGCAGGGCCAGGAGGCGTTCGCGAAGCATCATGGAGGAAAAATTGGGTATGTCTTCAACCACCTGTCATCGCGAGCACGCCGCGGCGGCGGGCGTGGCGATCCAGCCCCTCGACCGGGCTCGGGGCCCTGACCCTTCGACCTTGCTCAGGGTCATCCTGAGCCTGTCGATGGATGAGCTTGTCGAAGGGCTGGATTGCGTCGTCCCGCCTTGGCGCTCTGCTGACCAGCAGAGTCGCAATGACGGTTGGCAGGTCCACCGTAGCCGCGATGGCGGTCGCCGCAACCGATTAATCGCAAAAGCGATGCGCGGGTTAAATCCCCCGATCGGGCGCTCCTTTCGACTGGCTTGGAGGCGGGGGCAGGAGTAAATTTCCGCCATGAAGATTGTTCACGCCGCCAGCGAACTGTACCCGTATGTGAAAACGGGCGGGCTGGCCGATGCCGTCGGTTCGCTTACTGCCACGTTGGCCGACAAAGGGCACGACGTGTCGGTCTTCGTTCCGGGTTATCGCGCCGCCCTGGAGCACGAGGACGTCGCCCAGGCCGAGCAGCGCCTGGGCCTCCGGGTGGAGATGGGCGACCGGACTTACGCCGGCGACGTGCGCGTGCTGCCGGTGAAGAAGGGCCTCACCGTCTATTTCATCGGGCGCGAGGAGTTTTTCGACCGCCGCCTGCTCTACGGCAACGGCGAGCGCGACTACGAGGACAACGACGCGCGCTACGTGTTTTTCTGCAAGGCGGTGGTGGAGGTCATGCGCATCGCCGAAATCCGCGCCGACGTCGTGCACGGGCACGACTGGCAGGCCGCGCTGCTGCCGCTGCTGCTGCGCTACGAGGAGCGCCGCAGCGGGATCGCGCTGGCGATGAAGACGGTGTTCACCATCCACAACATCGCGTTCCAGGGCGTCTTCCCGATGCGCTCCTTCGCGCTCACCAACCTGCCCGACGAACTCCTCGGCATCGACGGCTTCGAATACTACGGCCAGATCAACCTCATGAAGGGCGGCATTTTTTTCGCCGACCGCGTGATGACGGTCAGCCCGCAATATGCCAAGGAAATCCAGACGCCCGAATTCGGCTGCGGGCTCGAGGGCGTGGTGGGGACGCGGGCGGATGATCTGGTGGGATTGATCAACGGCATCGACACCCGGCTGTGGAATCCCGCCCGGGACCGGCTGCTGCCGGCCCGGTACGCGGTGCACGACCTGACCGGCAAGCGCGTCTGCCGCGCCGCGCTGCTGAAAAAGCACGGCATGGATGAGACCTACCAGGGGCCGGTCTTCGGCATGGTCTGCCGCCTGACCGAGCAGAAGGGGCTCGATTTCCTCCTGGCGGCCCGGGACTTCTTCGTGCAGCAGGACTGCCGCCTGATCGTGCTCGGCACGGGCGAGAAACGCTTTGAAGACGCGCTCCGCGAGCTGACCGCGGCTTATCCCCGGAAAATCGCGCTCAGCTTGCGGCACGACGAGCAGATGAGCCATCTGATCGAGGCGGGCGCGGATTTCTTCCTCATGCCGTCGCATTTCGAGCCCTGCGGACTGAACCAGATGTACAGCCAGGCCTACGGCACGGTGCCGGTCGTGACGCGCGTCGGCGGCTTCGTCGACACGGTCACGGACATCGACGAGCGGCCGGAGGACGGCACGGGCATCCTCTGTCAGCCGACCGAGGCCGAATTCATCAAGGCGCTGGAGCGGGCTGTCCGGTTCCACGCACAGAAGGAGCGCCTGGACGAAGTGATCAAGCGCGGCATGACGCGCGACTTCAGCTGGCAGAAGGCGGCGACCGCCTACGAGCAGTTGTATCAGAACACGATCTGAAACCGCCGTCCCCTGTTGTTTGGATTATTGGCGCGGTAGCGCCGGTAGGGACGGACCGCCGGGCCGTCCGCGTTTACAGGGGCGGAAGGTCCTCCGTCGCCGGGGCGGCAGCCTGACGCCGCCGCCACAAGGCCTCGGCAGTGAACACCCCCAATGCCAACCAGACGCAGGCAAAGGTGATCAGGCGGGTGGACGTGACCGGTTCATGATACAGCGCGGTGCCGAGCACAAAGCTCAGACTCGGCGTGAGGTACTGGATGAAACCCACCGTGCTCAACGGCAGCCGCCGCGCGGCGTGGGAGAACCACAGCAGCGGCAGCGCCGTAATCACGCCGGCGCCCATCAGGAAGACCGAGGCGTGCAGGTCGTGCAGACCGAATGCCGCCGTGCCGGCGATTTCTTGCCGCGCCAGCCAGGCCAGAGCCAGCGGCGTCATCGCCAGCGTCTCGAAGAACAGGCCGGGCAGCGAGTCGAGGTGGGATTTCTTCCGCAGCGCACCGTAGAGGCCGAACGAGCCGCACAGTCCGAGCGCCACCCAGGGCATCCCCGCCCGCGCCGCCAGCGCCTGGCCCACACCCGCCGCGGCGACCGCCACCGCCACCCACTGCAGCGGACGCAGCCGCTCGCGAAAAACCACCAGCCCCACGAGCAGGTTGAACAGCGGCATAAGGAAATAACCGAGGCTGGTGTCCACGACCCGGCCGGCGTTCACCGCCCAGATGTACAGGCCCCAGTTCACCGTCATCGCGGCGCCGGACAGGGCGGCCCAGCCGAGGGTGTGGGCGGTCCAGTGCCGGCGAATGTCGGCCCAGCTGCGTTCCCGCGTGAGTAACACTCCCACAAAGAGCAGCGACCACACCACCCGGTGGGCCACCATCTCGCCGGCGGGCACATCCGGGAGCTGCTTCCAATAAACGGGCAGCAGCCCCCACGCCGTGAAGCACGCCAGCGCCGCCACCAGGCCGCCGGTCCGCCGCCGGGCTTCATCGGCGGTCCGGGATGAAGCCGGCCCGGACGGAGTATCCTGGCTGGCAGTCGGCATCCGGTGATTAACGAACGGATCGCTGAACGCATGCAATATCGGAGCGGACGCGATCGGGCCGCCAGACGAGGTGGTGGATCATCAGTTTGCCAGGACTGGACCGTCACTGTAGGTCGGGGTTTATCGGCCAAGTGACAGTAAACGGGGAACAGTTTGGGTCATGGTTTTGTGTGCCACGGGGCGAAGCGGCAGTTGAGTTTACGGGCGGCTGTGGCCCCGGCGG